>JACLAC010012874.1_pt1 | contig 32638 bp, 32 predicted proteins | sample 8027881 | NCBI WGS metagenome assembly JACLAC01 (sample SAMN15725517, study PRJNA655200) | protist metagenome | isolation source: fluorescence activated cell sorting (FACS) single amplified genomes of... | place: Spain: Blaines Bay Microbial Observatory, Mediterranean Sea | collected 2016-01-19 | reverse complement strand
TTTTCATTTACACATAAAATTTTGTATTAAAAAGAAAAGTAAATAATTTAAGAACTCCATAACCCAATAAACTCGTGCCCAGCTTGCACTTTCTGCAATCAATATGGCCTTACATACTCACAAGTAGACCATACGGCACTAAATGTATGAATAAATGTTTGTGCTCATAAATGTAGTAGGTACGTTAAGAGGGACAAATAACCCCTAATGATCAAATTAGATGTTGAAGTTGTGACCTCTTCTACAAAAGTGCTTGTATAGCCAACATATTAGGTTGTCCTTAAATTTCATTCAGACTAAAATAGTAGTCCTGATTCTTGTACTTGGTATTTTTTCTTGATTAGGGATTCGACTAATGGATTATAAAAAAAAGCAGATGTTGTCTTCCAGTCGCGAACAGTTACAAAACGAAGGTTATTGTATCCTGAAGGATGTAGTAAGTAATGAGCTACTTAGCCGTACAAGGGACTGTGTCTATGAAGCGATTACCAAGCACGCAGACTTACAGCCAAATAAAAATCAGTCTCCTGGTTTGATGGTGGACTCGGATGATTATCCGGAACTGTCTGGAATAGTCGGTAACCCTGTTGTCTTACAATCATTAAATCAGATGGGATTGAATGATTGTGCTTTCTGGAAAGCTGTTATAATCAGTAAGCCACCAGGAGGACCTCGTCTCTATTGGCATCAGGATTGCCTAATGTGGGATGACCCAAGGTCATACAGTGAAATTGCCCCCATGATCTTTTTAATGTACTACATGGAAGACACTAGTAGAGAAAATGGATGCTTAAGAATTTTACCGGGGACTCATCGAAAGAGACATATACTGCACGAAATGGGCGAGGCGCACACACCAGAAATCAACGATATGAAAAATCTCAACGATCCTAGATTTTTGGATTACGAGGGAGAAAAGGATCTACCTATGTATGCTGGAGATTTAGTGATTGGGGATGCACGTATGTTTCATGCAACACACGAAAACCAATCAGATGAACGCCGAACCGTAATTACGATCTGGTATCACCCACATTTTGATGACCTTCATCCAAGGACAAAAAGTTGGATCTATCAGCAATTCCATAGGAAGCATGGAAAATGGCCAGAATCTGCGCTTTCTGAAATTTTGGAAGTTATTCCCAATTACTCTGGTGATACTATACCGATGGAGTATAATAGATTTCCAGATGAGCGGTTAATTTAGAGAACGTCCATACTACTGACGTTTGCTCAATGTAATTGACACACCTTAAGAGTTACGCTTGCTAAACCATTCAGGGTTTTAGACCAATCCTACCAAGAAAATCAAACTTTAGAGAATTTCAGTAGACGTCAGCTTGATCTAAGACCGACATAACCAATAAGTTTGGTTGTGAACTAATCCAATGGTGGCCAAATAGTTGATTAGGTTTTATAAGTTGATCTAAAAATCATATGTTAAATACTTTTCAGCGATTGATATTCCCGATTGGATTGCTCCATCAAATCTACCGTTGGTAAAAATATCTCCACACAATCCCAAAAAGCCATCGGACTGCAGAACCAAGGATGTATCGCGTTGGTAAAAGGATTTGGGTATCGAATATCGCCACTTGTGATTGGACAAGATTCTATATCCTCCGTGGAAATATGCTTGTAGTTCAATATCTAAAGCTTCGTTTATCTCGTCGTTGCTTTTGTCAAAATTATCCAAGCTAAACTCTGGAGAACAGTGAATTGTATAAAAATTGATGGTGTCAGAAACATTTTTCACATAGTTATCTCCAATCCACGAAATTTTGCCATTTGCCACTTTTAAGCCAAGCTCATTGTTCCTTTTTTCAAGTTTGTTATTCGCTTCGACCATTACTACTAGACACATGTTATAAGCTAATTTCTTCAAGCTACCCAAAGTGTCTGAGTTAACTACTACTTGGCTATTCTCTAGTATTTCTAAAGTTTGTGGGATCGGAGAGGACAAGATCACATCATCGCAAACATAATTTTTACCGTTTTCAAAACTGATTTGAAAACCTTTGTCTCTAGAGGAAATGGAAGTCAGCTTGTGTTCTTTATTGATTTGATGATTTTGTAGTAGATATTTTGCAATATTAGTCATACCCCCAGGAGTAAAAAAACGGTTAGATCCTGAAATCGAAGTAATTATTTCTTTTTCAATCAATTCTTGAATTTCTGGTATGCCTGATATGGATTCAATATCAAAGTATTGGAGTCCATGATCGAATTTACCATTTTCGGACCTTCTTGTCGCCAATCGTCCTCCAACGCCCCTTGCTTTATCAAAAAGAATAACTTTTCTATCCGACCTTTCTTGAATTATTCTCGCTGCAAATATCGCACTTAAACCTGTCCCAATAATGGATACATTTCTTGTACTATCATCTCTTGTTTTCAATTTTTAACCAAACCTACTTTGTATTTAGGTTGTTATTGTCTTTTGTATAGAGTCCAATTTCAAATTTTTCCTGAGAAAAATCTTTCTTAACTTGGGTAAATAATAATGTTCTTACCTTCATTACCAAATGATTTAGAACTCAGTTGGCTTCTGAAAACAGATAAATAGCAACGCAACCACAAAAAAAGGACACCTAAAAAATTAACTGTACTTCAGGTAGAAAAAGTAGTTATACAATTCGACATTAAGAGATAACCAAATGAAAAACGAGACAATTTCAATCCAATTTTGGGGTAGATGGGAAAAATAGAGTTACAATGGTAGTTGAGGCAAACAAAAAGATACCAAATTCTGGCTTGAGGCAAGTGCGAATTAGGATATGGATTGCTTGTTAATCCGATTATCCAAAAAATTTCTTCAGGTTGATACTTTATATAAAATAATAGACGTATACGGTCCTAGTTGTACACAACTGTTTAGTTTTTCAGCTATTTTCGGTGGTCTTCTAAATGCCAAATCGTGATCGATCAAGGTACTTCTGATATCTATTGAGGTATTTATTTTTTAGCAATTCAAACTCTGGCTCTGTGATCAATCCTTTCTCTTTTAATTTTGTAAATGTGGCTATTGAAGAGTTGATTTCAGCCATTTTTTCCCTTGAGCGCACTCTTCTTTTTTTAGATCGAGAAGATGAAAATAGTGAAGCCATAATCAAACTACTCATATTAATTCTTTCCTTGAACTGTTAAAACCACTAGAAGTGGACCAGCATTTCGCATGCCAAACTTCAGGGATGTAATACATGAAGGGCTAATAATCAAAATTTGTCTAGGTAATATCTAGTTTTTAGATATCGACTCTCTAATCAGCTTGGCCCGAAATTTCTCAGGGAAGCCAAAATTCAGGACGGGTTCAACGTGTGATCACATAGCTAACAACAACTATCAATACTCACTTAATTGATTCGTATGCACAGCAACTATTTTTTGTGACACAACCGGGAGTGATATTTCAGTAGGCAGGAACGAAATGGCCAAAAAGTATGTTATTAGTGTAGACCCAGCAATCAATTCGATTTTGTATCCGTATGCTAATCTTTTCCAGTTAGAGACAATGAATTATATGATAGCTGCAATTATCAAAGAGGCCCCGGAAAATAGAGTTAGTCTGGCTAACCATAAGTGCCGATTTCTTTGTTGAGTAGGATTAAGTTGATTCGATAAATGGAGATATATCATTTCGTATTCGCCTTCACTAATCATTCTATTTGCCAACTAGACGATGGATAAGTTTTTCATTTTTGGGTCGGCTTTTGATTCCTTATCATTTGTCAATACATAGTCTGCGCGATTACCTACGATCAGTGACCAGTAGAAAATAATATACAGAATTCTTCAATTTTAGTAAAATTTATAGAAATAAAGAAGCCAAATGAATTTAGTCAAAGTAGAAACGGTGAAAACCCATGTCCCTAAATTGAATAACGTTCATGATTTGGTGCATCTCAACGATATGTCCGCTGGATTTCTTGTAGAACCTGAGTCTACAAACGGTTAATTAATCAAGGCGAAAGATAGGGTGTGGAAGTTGTCCGATTGTCAATTTCCGCAAGTGAATAAAAAGAAAACTAGCATTGTTTCGTTGATCAGATTCCTTGCTTCTACTCTTAATAAAAAATGACGACCACTAAACCAGCTAAACCTAACATTGTGTATTTTTTTGTCGATGATATGGGATACGGAGACGCCTCCTGCCTAAACCCGAACGGCAAGATCCACACACCAAACATTGATCGTTTCGCTCGAGAAGGAATGACGTTCACTGATGCACACTCCAGTTCTGCGGTATGTTCCCCTTCACGCTATAGCTTACTAACTGGCCGTTACAACTGGCGGTCACTTTTGCAAAAAGGAATTGTCGGTCTTTATGGTCCACCTCTGATCTCGACGGATCGACTGACTGTGCCTGCTTTCCTACGTCAGCACGGATATCACACTGCTTGTATCGGTAAGTGGCACCTAGGACAAGGTTGGGACTTTGAATTCAACGAGAAAGATTTTTATCCTCGTAGCAACTACGTTCCCGACCTTACTGTACCAGATGATGGAGAGCAAGCCAGTTTTGAACAACAACAACGCTGGCGTGAAGCTTTTTCCAGACCGACTACCGGTGGGCCAACTACTCGTGGCTTTGACTACTATTTCGGTGTGGATGTTCCCAACTGGCCTCCTTACTGCTTTATCGAGAACGATCGTACGGTGGGAATTCCATCCGAATTCCTACCCTCTCGTCTGGTTGGTGATAACTTGGCTAGCTTCTCAGGTCCTGCAATGCCCTATTGGAACTTCGAGCAATTGCTACCAACCTGGGCCAAGCAGGCTGACCACTATATTCAACAACGGGCAGCTTCAGACCAACCATTTTTTCTCTACCTTCCCATGACTTCCCCTCACACGCCACTTTCGGTCAATAAGCCTTGGATTGGAAAAAGTGGATTGAATAATTTGTATGCCGATCTGGTGTTAGAGACTGACGACATATTCGGGCAAATCCTAACCTCACTGAATAAGTATGATATGGCCGACAATACCTTGGTTATCTTTACCAGCGACAACGGGTGTGCTCCCTATATCGGGGTGTCAGAAGATGGTCAAGGTAATTACGAAAAAGCTATGGAACCGCAGGGGCATTATCCGAGCGGCCCATATCGAGGTTATAAGTCTGACGTTTGGGATGGAGGCCATAGGGTTCCGTTCTTAGCACGATGGTCAAGTGTAGTCGAACCCGGAACTGAATGTGACCAACTGATCTGCCTATCTGATTTGCTAGCTACCTGTGCAGAGGTCGTGGGTGATACACTTCCTGATAGTGCTGGCGAGGATAGCATTAGTATGCTACCTTTATTGAGTCAGGATAGTTCTTCAGGTAGAAGGGAGGACCTGGTACATCACTCCATTTCTGGTAAGTTCGCAATCCGAGGTGGTCGATGGAAACTGGTATTGTGTCCCGGCTCCGGTGGATGGACTTATAACGATGCTGAGGCTGCCAAGGCAGGCTTCCCCTTAGTTCAACTCTATGATATGCAAGATGACCCTGAAGAGAAACACAATCTATATATGGAAAATCCAGCCAAAGTCCGGGATTTATTGGATTTGCTGAGGAAACAGGTTTCCGATGGGCGAAGTACCCCTGGTTTGCCACAAGCCAACGACGTGTCGGTGGATATATGGAAACTTGATACCATGCCTGAAATCGATCCCTACGTTGTAGACGATTACTAAATCTTTCAGGAACAAATGGCAAGCAGCATCCAAAGAATTTTTTTGACTATATATTGATATTGCTTGCTACAATTCCAAGCTAAACGAGAATGAATCACTATCTGTTCCTTCAATAAGAGTCTATCTCCTTAATTATATTCCCCTTCACTTCATAACTGATCATCCAAACGGTTTTGTCATTGCCTCTATCTCTCAAGCGAATTCTTCTGCTTAATTTGACCCCAAGTAGTACTTAGTCTGCCTATAGGCGAAACGGGAAACAGGTCTTCCACATTTGGACCGGTAACTTTGATATGGTTATACATTGGCGACGCACCTGCCGCGGCAAGACCCAGACGACCTTGGGGGGCGGTTTTTTTCCTAAATACATGTTTTTCTTTCAATTTCATCCCCTTTGGTTTAGAATCGCCAAATAGGAATACATCATTTCCTTTAATTTCAATCCGGATGTTATACCATTCCTTGACAGCTAAAGGCCTTTTGGTTGGTAAACCTTCAACAACATCGATCCCCCAGTTACCTCCCTTAGCTGCAGTCTTTGGGGTTAGTCGGAAAAATCGCCACTTCTTATTTCCTACTCCCGCTCCAGCTGTATAAACTTCATCTTCGTTTTCATAGGAAAAGACTATCGCAAAATTCTGCCATTTTCCATCTCCCATATCACTACATTGTGCTTCAATCACCACTCCGTCTTCAGCTTTAATCGGTAGTAAACTCAAGGCAACCGTTTTTAAGTCGGCTTTCCCCGGTGCCCAATAAAACCCGTCTGTGATCTTCCAATCTCGATGAACTACTTCCCAAATCTCTTTACTTTTATCAATATCGCTAAAGTCATCGAAAAAAGTGCCACTATACCCAATCGAAATTGCAAAAAATATCCAGAGAACTATCGAATATTTTGTGATTGTTTTCATCTGTAGTTCTTCTTAGTTTAGGGTGTTATGTATATTACCATCATAATGGGAGCCTGAGAAACGGGTTCCAGTCATTCCGGTAGATTATGCTTTTCGCTCCACTGCTGATACTCATACGATACCAGATTAGTTGCCCATCGACCATAGTAGCTGTAACCGTTACGGCGTTCTTGTCCCAGTTCGGCGAACGAGTAGCGAATCACCGAATCTCGGTCAACAAAGATTGGCCGGTTACTACCAATTTCATAGAAACGTGCCCAGATCGGATTGTCGTCAGAGCTAGCTACCACCCGTCTATCTTTCTTTCCGCTATCGTCGATGAACTCTTCAATATGAATACCATGAATGGCGACATCTTTGAACCAGAAAATAGCACCTTTAACAGCCGAGATAATCTCCGGAGTTGGCTCTTCGATCGACATCAGAAAGCGCACAATACCAACACTTTCAGCTCCCGAAATTGAAGGTGGTTCATAGGAGCGTGCCCACGCTGGGTCCAATGTTTCTTCGTCGTGCTGTGCACACCAAGCAGTTAGTTTGCCATCCCGTTTGATTTGTGTCCTCAGTATGCAACTGATGCCACTTTCCACCGAGGTGATGGCCCTTGCGTGAAGCTTTTTGTCTGCCAAATCGTAGGGCGCTTGACTTTTAGCTACGTCGCGAATCATTTCGAGAGCATTGATCATTGCACCATCATTATAGGTAATACGGGAATAATATGTATCACCACGTAGAGGAAAAAATTGGGGGAATCCGCCGTTAGAATACTGACTATCGAGAAGATAGTTCACACCAAAATTAAAAGCAGTACGGTATTTCTCATCAGGGTTGAATTGATAGACCAACGCAAGGAAACGCATCGGCGTTGCGGTAGCACCATTATCAATTGTGTTAGCTTTCCCCCCCTTATTCAACGTCTCCAGAGCTTCAACAGTTATTGTGGCAGTTAAGTCCCAATTTTTGGGCCAAGCGCCAAATTTGGATTGATAGATCAGCACATTGTCTGCGGTGGCTTGCGCCGTGGTGGAAGCATACCATTCTGGTTGTTGTTTTAGGGCGGATTTTCCCCAATTGATTGACTTGGCGTGGCTTTGAAAAATCAACAGCAAACTGATGAATATCCATATACGAGCAGCGAGTTTGAGTTTTATCGGTATATCAGGGTGCAAGATTTGCATGAAATTCATTCCCACTATTGTTTAGTACTGTAGATTGAGGATAATCGGAGCTTGGGGGCTGTCGTTCATGTTAACGCATAATTCCTGCCCATGTACAATGGAGGTAACATCTTCGATTTTTGGCTTATCCTACCAATATCATTGTAGAACAATCACCAAGTCGATATCTATCGCCCATTACTCATCAAGGTAGGTAGAATCCTTCGATGACAACGAGTCGAGTAGCGTGGTTATGATTTCGGTGGCCAATTCAATTTCTTGACGTTCGACTAGAATTTGTCCGCAACCTGGCGCAAATCTGTGATCAAGAATCCCACCATAAGCATCGTTATCGTGGGATTTCAAAATTGTCCTGACGTTAGCACATTCTAAGGCATCCAAAATGATTTGGCGATTAACTGGATCAGAAATGGTATAGACAGGTTGCCAGTCCACATAATCTAAATTGTCGTCTATTGTTCGTGTTGCCGATGTCTTGTTAGGTCCATATCTCATAGATTTTTCTCCGTTCTTCATTTTTGTCGGCGTTGGCAGAGGCTGGCCCGTCGATTTGTTGTCATAGAACCGACTTGAAGGGCTTCTAAAAAATAGAAGTAAGCCATAATATCTGCCCAGATCAGTGGGTTTTAGTTATGCTAGTACATAGGTATCCAAGGCTTGAATGAAATTATTTATTGCCTCTAAATTAAAATTGTCGATGACAGAAATTTTATGGTTTGACTAACGAGTGTATATTATTGGCATTTGGAATACCAGGAGGAAAGAAGAAGAGTTTGAGCTGTTAATAATGTCCACCTCACTTGTATTAGCTGCCTTTCAACTAAGTTTCACAAGTTCAGTTAAAAAACTAGTTCGAATTTTATAGATTTGGATTTTAGGTTTTATGTTTTGTTCAATTTGAAGACTACCGAATAAGGCCAACCACTTAATTGGTTTAATTTTCTCTCATCTTTTACCAAGTGATATTTGTCTTCCCGGATCCTGGGTTCTTCAAAATCTTCTATTAAAAAGCCAGCCCTCTTAAAGGATTTAAAGTAGTCTGAGAGTGGTCGGTGAAACCAGATGAACTCGTCCGTAAAATGGGACCAAGGTGTGTCAACACGCTTTCCAATCTCAAAGTAGGGATGTTCCCACTTGAAAGTGCGACGGGTACCTCCTTCCAGACTTTCTGAATTACCAAAATCGAAACAGGGATGTGAAAAGACTAGAATAGCAACCCCGTTTGTTTTCAACACTCGGTAAAATGAATCAACTGCTCCATTTAAATCAGGCATGTCCATCAGTACATAGTTAGAAATCAACAAATCGAATTCTTCATCACCCACTGTACTAAGTTGGCAACAATCATCTAATTGGAAATCAATATTTGGATAACGGCTTCCAGCAATCTCCAGCATTCGAGTAGAAAAATCAACACCAATGACTTTTGCTCCTAGTTGTTTTAGTTTATTAGTCAAATAGCCTGTACCGCATCCAGCATCGATTACTTTTAATCCATCTACCATCCCTGCAAATTTCCATAAAACCGGGTCAGAGTTTAGGATACGATTACGGTCACCTTCATCCCCAACTTGAATCAACCAGTCGTCAGCCAGCTTGTTCCACAAACAACGAGTTTCCTCTACTTCTTTTTGATACATAAATTTTCCTTATAAGATGAAAATTGGGACTTTCAACAAAATGACATCTGTCTGATTCTCTGGGCCGTCCTTACTTAGGTGTTGATAATCGATAGTCCCATTTGTCACCAGAATGTCAAAGAATAAACTATCAGGCTTGTCAGCATAGCAGTTATCACCGAGTTCGGTTGTCGAATACATATGAATTCTTCATTCGGAACAGGCCACGGCTGTAGTAGTATGATGTTTGTAATGGTCAGTGGTGTCAAAAAAGGACAGGTGATTTGTGCCTGGAGAGGATTGAAGTTTGATGCTCTTGAAGGCCCAGTCTATCTACTAGTGACTACGAATTATCGGAAGATTATCGTTTCGATTCTAAGATGCCACGATGACACAGACCTGAGCGCTGTCCTACCAAAGTTTGACCTCTCATCTCAGGCGAACATCTAAGTTTGAACCCATTATTCAAAGGCTTAGAATTAGTTTAACGCTAGTAGGACTCATCATAGGATGCACAATCTGAAAATAGTTTTTTAGACCTATTCTATTGTTCACAATTTGATACGAAATTGGGCACCAACAGAGAATAGTAAAGATGGTGATTACGACAGACAAAAAATTTAGTTAGAAACCTACACTAGAGAATTCCTATCCTTTCAGCTCCTTAGATAATCAGAAGTAACTTTAGTTTTTTGTTAAACCGTTCTTATATAATATTTTCAATTTAACATGTAGATTCTTCCTATGATCTATATACGAAGAAAGAAGCCACTTCTCTTAGTTAACCCAACCCTTGGCCTCTTTTGTGTACCTTAACCTCAATAAAGGTTACTTTCTTTTCTTTGCAATTACATTTCTTGTAATCTTCGGCAAGATGTCATTCAGAGACCAGTTATCTCGTTCGCATTTTTCAACCAGATACGCAATAGATTATTACCGGATAAAACGAACTCTAGGCCTTTTGTAATTCCTAGACAGAATTGACGTACCTAGATACTTGGATTCTAATTGGAATTTTTACCGTAATCCCAACTTTATATTTCCCCAACGAATGGGCAATTTATTCGTGATATCAACTGAGAGAACTTCAGAAAGTTCTAAATCTGGCCACATGCTGGGATTTTCCCAAAAACCATTACCACAATTCTTTTTGTCCCACTGGAACTTAGCTCCCCCTTTATCCACAGAGTAGGTGAAACCAATTGTTGCATTGGGATCATAGCCAGCTATAGCTTTCTTTGCAATTCTAGCTTCGATAGTATACCCCTGACCTTTATCGACAACAAATGCCATGTCGACTAAATCGCCTTCATTAGCATAATCATAAATAGTAGCTTTAATATTGTCTTGTGCTCGATGCCATTGACCAGCATAACCTTCCTTTCCTTTTCCTTTGACTGGAACAAACCAGAATTGCTGATCGTTCTTGTCAAAGGTTGCATTTCCTTCATTTCCCCAATCAAACCAAATTTCGATACCGCTACCTTCCCAGAATTTCTGTGGATTGACTACATTGATCTTGGCATCTTTGACTTCTGCTCCAATATATAATTCATCTTTCATAGGAACAAGGTAGAGTACACCAATATTCGTTGCGCTATTAAGTGGTGGTACTTTTTTGTATGCAGCCTCATTCAATGCACCGTCAACATCAACATTAAATCCGACGGCTTCACCTGAAAACAAAAAAATTGTAAAAAAGAAAATGAACAATTGAGAAATATTGGTTCGAAAAAAAGTATACATAAAAGTCTTTATCCTCATTCAATAAGATTATTGGGTGGCATGTACACAAAACACAACGAGGTATTTTTTATGATAAATTGGGTGAAACCTATTGTGGGTTTGTGATGTACCGTTCGTTTACGGATTTGTAAACTCTAACTATCCAATATTGATAGACAACAATAATCTACAACAAAAAAAACTGATAGTCAAAGGGGGTAATCTTACGCGAAGGAAGAGATTAGTTAGGGCAAAAAAGCTTGAGAAGAAATACAGAGTACCAAGGGATTAGAAAATAGAAATTATCAATTCTTCAGCAGAAGAAATAACACTCCATTAGAACTGATGGCAAAGGGATTTTTTTTGTTTACAACATGAGGTGAATTAAACTATACAAAAAGTATGGATTCATTATAGGTACGAAAAATCGTTATTTCTATCAGCCAGACTCATAATTGTATGGATAATTTATGACCATTGTTCGAGTTGACCAACCTAAAGTGTAAGATATAACTTCATTTTAAATAACAAACTCAGGAGTAATGAAAAAGTTTTGTGTCTTGACGGGATTAAGAAACTGTGAGATAAGAGTACTCGGCTTTGCCAAAAAGAAGGACAAAATCAACGATGCCTCCCGAATTTTTCCGTAAAATTTTGGGAATTTACTGGAATAGATCTGTTTACAATCCAATGCAACCTCACGCAATCCATTTGTATGTAGTTCCCAATTTCTTGTTACACTTTAGTTTACTTCTCACCCCCGTTCAATCAGATTTGTCCTGATCTTTTACGGTAAATTTAACCCGAAGCAGATGCATCATTCTCGTATTCGATGGTTGACGGTCATATTAATAACAGTACTCGTTCCAATTAATTGCTGGTGGATAGCGGCAACGCTATTCAATGGTGGCGTTAGCCCGACCCAAGTTTCACTCTATTTTAACGCTATTTTTTCCATCTTGGTTTTAACTCTAATAAACCAACTTTTTGGTTTGAGACAGAGGAATCAACCTGTTTTCAACCGTATCGAGCTCCTGACTATTTACACTTGTATCTCGGTTGGTTCAAGTTTGGCCGGGGTCGACCGAATGATGGTAATGGTGTCATTAATCGGGCATGCCAATTGGTTCGCAACTCCCGAAAATGACTGGGTTAATTTATTCCACCACTACACCCCAACTTGGCTATCCATCAGCGATAAGCATGTCCTGAAAGACTATTATCAGGGATTTTCGACTTTTTACAAACGACCTAATTTATTTGCTTGGTTGCCTATCATTGTCTGGTGGAGCCTATTACTGTTTGCCCTTCACCTGATGATGTTGTGCCTCAATTCCATTCTGCGAAAACAATGGGTTGAGTCAGAACGGCTCAGTTATCCTATAATTCAACTACCAGTGGAAATGACCCAGAGTAAGGGCCATTTCTTCAGATCTCCCTTGATGTGGTTAGGATTTGCTCTTGGCATTACCATCAATATGATCAACGGCCTCAATTTTTTGTTTCCACATTTACCCAGCCTAGGGGGGAAATTGTATGATCTACAGCTAATACTAACCGAGCGTCCTTGGAATGCTATTGGCTGGAGTCCTCTAGCAGTCTTCCCTTTTGGCGTTGGACTTTCTTTCTTTATTCCCTTGGATTTGTCTTTCTCTTGCTGGGTTTTTTGGATTATTTGGCGACTAGAGCGGCTACTAGGTGCGATCCTGGGGATGAAAAACTGGCCACGTTTTCCTTATGAACCAGAGCAGTCACATGGGGCTTATTTAGGCTTATGTGTCTTCGCCCTGTGGATGAGTAGACACCATCTTAAGAAAGTTCTGGAAGAAACCTTGAATTCAATGGTTTCTACCGGTCAGAAAAAATCATCTTATATGGCTCCTCTCATTGGTTTGGTAATTGGAATGATCTTCATAGTGATATTTTGCCTGAGAATGCGAATGTCAATCGGGATTATTATCCCTTTTTTCATTATATGGTTTGCTATTGGTATAGCTATCACTAGATTAAGGGCTGAACTCGGTTCACCAGTTCACGATCTGCATTGGGTTGGACCGGATGAAATGTTGCCCAGTATTCTGGGGGTTAGGCGCATTGGAGTATCCAATCTGGTAGGATTCACTTATCTTTACGCCCTAAACCGAGCACATAGGTCACACACCATGCCACACCAATTGGAAGGATTCAAAATTGCGGAGATGGTTGGTACTCCATTAGTCCGTTTAACCTTATTGATGTTACTAGCCTCTTTGTTAGGCGCAGTAGCCTCATTTGTAGCGTTTGTAACCCTTTCTTATCAGAATGGTTCTTTATCTTGGTTCGGGACAGAAGCCTTCCAACGATTGGAGGGATGGTTGACTAATATGCCAGAGACTGATATGCCGGCTGTAGGTTTTGCTGTCTTTGGCTTTTTTGGCACTATACTACTCTCATTATTGAGAATACGATTTTTGTGGTGGAATCTCCACCCCGTTGGATATGCAATTTCGGGCAGTTGGGCCATCAATCCGATGATAGGATCAATTTTCATCGGTTGGTTACTTAAATGGATTGTTTTGAAATATGGTGGAATCAGCTGGCATCGGTCTGCTATACCCCTATTTTTGGGGATTATATTAGGAGAGTTTACAGGGGGAGCAATTTGGAGTTTGCTGGGAATTGTGTTAGAACAACCAACATACAGATTTCTATTTTAAATATAATCATCTTTAGTCAGTGAAATTATGTTTTATGATCGGACAAAAGTCGGACGGCTCTCTATCTAGCTCATTGGCGGAAGCAAATTGTTCATTTTTAAGTAAAACACAAAAGAACCTTTAGAGTATGACACGAAGATGCGCATTACCTGAGATCAGTACGAAAGATTGACTAACCGAAGTTGAATAAGAGAACAAAAAAGCAGGGATACAATCTAAACTAAAAGATCCCAGCTGATACTAATGTTTTGAGTAAATAGCTAGGACTACAATTGATTCCCATTAAACTTTTGTTCAGCAAGCATTCCCAAAAAATTATATGCGGATCCGGGACTTAGTAAGAATCCGTTCACCTTTGGTAGGTTAGAGCACGTTTCTGCTCTATTTCTTCCTGACTCATCATTTCAATTAATTGTTTCCAATGCCTAGGAGGGGTCCTTGGATCTCCTGTGAATTCGAATCCTTCGTTGGTTAAGTGAATCTGACTCTCTTCTAACCCTTCATAACCTAGGTTTTTACGCAATTCAATCATTTTTCGGCTTGTTAATATGGCTCTCTCATCAAATAAGCCGCGTTCTGCTTCCAACTCATCGATATAAGGTAGATGACGATAACATTCATCCAAAACACTTTGATTCATAAAATGGATGTAAAATGTACGACGGAGACTAGCAGATTGGTTACCTCTAGAACCATGTGGAGCCGATAAGCAATGGAAACTGACGTCGCCAGGTCCAAGTTCGATTGGTTTTGCTCCCATTTTGGTGAATAACTGTTCATTGCTAAAGTTCTCTAACCGAACGTGGCCAACCAGATGGTGCCCAGGAATTGCCCATACACATCCATTGTCAATAGTAGAATGATCTAAATAAATATCCGCATCAATATTTGGGATTGGGTGTGTCTCCAGCCACGTTAATGCTCCGAACGGTGGATCTTGGTGCCAACGCACCGGCACGTTACCAAAAGGCAGTTTGCAGACAAAAGAATCAACGATTGGCATAAACGGATGACCGATTAGCTGACCATAGAGGGATAAGAGCGTTGGGTTTACAGTTACAGCTTGAAATATTGGGTCTCGATCCCACATACGCTCGCTGCGAAAATAGGTGCGAGAACCATCTAATTGGTCGTAATAGAGGTGGTTAGTTACGTCATTGGCCGCAATTCCGTCAGAAGTAACTCGACTAGCGGCCTGTTGGAGTGTGGCTAGCTCTTGGCCTTGGATTACGTTTCTAGCGATAATAAAGCCATCTTGGTGGAATTTGTCTATTTCTTTTTGGCTAAACATCGTTTTACTCCTTTACATTTTTACTATGAGCTGGTCTCCAACGTCGAAATTTTGGTAGCGATTAACGTCATAAACTGGTCTAACACTCATAAAATAGATTTGTATCTATTCAAAGACATATTGGGCACTTGCATACCGAAATATGGGGACCCTATTCAGATAAAAGCCACTAACTAGCGTTGGTAATCGTCTGATATTCTAGTCAACGATCTGCTGGAAGCCAAATTTCAGGCTTATTGAATCAATCCGATTTTTCAATCGTAGCTTGGCTTCTATTAATAGAAATAATCTTTACTTAACTCATTGATCATGATCCTCATCGTTATGATCTTCTTCCTTGTATCTGAGTTGCTGAATTTGCTCTTCGCTAAGTAAATCTTTAATTTGAAGCATAGTTTTGAGCTCTAAGAATTTTAAGTCCCCATGAGATTTAGCTATAGCGCTGACCTGATCAGCTATTGCTTGCTGGTCAACTTTTTCCGATCCCAAAAAAGCCTTCCGTAAGGAGATATGGATTTCTATTTCTTGAATTCGAATTTCAGCCATTATCTTAATTTGTTCTTGCTCTAATCTGAGCTGTAATAATTCTACTTTTTCTCGACTCTCTACATTTAAAACTTCATGTAGATTTTCCATATCTAGGTCTACACCGACATTAAGGTGAAAAAGTTGGTGTCCCGTTCCGTGAAATTCACGCTCCCTCATTTCTATTTCACGATTGTGCTGTATCCGCATGGTCTCCATTCTCAAGTGATGTTCAGTCTCCCGACGTTCACGCTCTTGGTCCCATTCTTGTTCTCGCTGGGCTAGTTGTAGTTGGAAATCCATTTGTCTTTGATGAAATTCCCTTTCCAGTTCCATCTGGTATAACTGGTTCGGATCATGATGCTTTAACCGATTTTTTCGGGGAGTGTCCTCCTTATGTTTTGTTTTTGTGTCTTTTGCTTTATGAGATGGTATTTTTCTTTCTTTACCTTTCTGAGAATTTTCTGGTTTATGATGTTCAGCAAAGGATTGACTGGCTATAAAAAGTGAGCAAAGCACGAATAAGCATAAAAAGAACGGATAGCGTTTCATATTGACTCTCCTGATTGAGATAATTTATTGTATCACGTAGGGCTTACATTAGCCTGAGGGTTGTTCTGATTCTAACCGTTAGTAGTAGAAAGTAACATGAAGAAATAAAAAACGATTGTTTCTGATGACATTTGCTTACTTATCATCGATGACTGAGCTTTGAAGCGATAATCAAAATATTTTATTCACAACATTCCGTTGATAGACAATCTTCTGAAACACTATCCCTATTCCTAATAATTTCTTGATCTCTCACAAAAAAGAATTCCCAGTTATAGCGATTCGGGTCAGACACCCATATTTTATCTTGGAAAGAGTAACAACAATCAATGTCTTTCTCCAGTTTCGTCGCTAAGCCTAAACGCTCAAGTCTTTTCTGTGCTGCATAGACTGCTTGACTATCATCGACTTCAATACCCATGTGATTGATAGCATCATGATTGATAGGATTAGATACATAATTGAGGGTTAAGTTGACAGATGGGTCATTAGAAGAAAACTTAGCATAACCATTTTCCAGTCTAACTGGTAATAGGCCGAATAGCTTAGTGTAAAAATCTACCGAAGCCTCAAAGTTATTTGTATTTAAGGAACAATGTAGTCTACTCATCTATTTTCCTTTATAGTCTCGTTGTTTGAAATAATCAATAGATTTCTATTTTAACGATCAAATTTGACAAAATTTAAAATTTAAAATTTAAAAAAAACTTTAACTAATGGTGACATCTTTGACGCTTGGCCGGTTGACACAAATCCATTAATCATAAGAATAGGTTCATACTAAGGAGTATCAGAGACAAAGTGTTCCACGGATAGTTTTAAGCTTCTAGAGGCAAATCAATCCATCTATGATCGCGAGCCGATATTTCAACGGCTTCTAGTATTTCTTGGTTGCGCAGTCCATCCTGAAAGTTGGGTTGCATTTCTCGATCGTCGATAATAGATTGAATGAAATTTTTCAGGTTTTGGGTGAAGTTGTATTTAGATGACTTCTCTCCGCTAATTGCCTTAAACCGATCGGGAATAGGTATGGAAGCCCACTGCGCTTCATTGACAAAAGCAGGTCCTATTGAGGCTTTGAGATGATCCGTATCTTCCCACCTATAAACTAGTGCTCCTTGGTCTCCATAAATTTCGATTCTCTGGTAGTTACCACGAGCCGTGGCATAACGACTGCTGACAAAAGTACCCATTGCTCCACCATTAAATCGGGTTAAGAAAGTAGTGCCATCGTCTACGTCTACTTGTCCTACACCAGAACCATCAACTAGGGGGCGCTGATGAATAAATGTCTGCATGTCGGATACTAGGGAGACGATCTGTTGATCAGTTAACCATTCCACCAGATCGATGATGTGCGATCCCAAATCACCTAGGACACCGGTGCCAGTCATATCCTTTTGTAATCGCCAAACTAGAGGAACTGCGGGGTCTATCAGAAAGCCTTGCATATAAGCAGCATTGATTTGGAAAATCCGTCCGATATATCCTTTCTTGATGAGATGTCGAGCATATTGGGCTGCTGGGTGATGGCGATAGACAAAGTTAATCCCATTTTTGACTCCAGTATCTTGTGCTACTCTTGCCATATCTCTTGCTTGGTGATAGCTCATAGCTAAAGGCTTTTCACACATTACATGCTTACCTGCTTCCATTGCAGCAAGTGCGATGGGAGCATGGGCTACGTTGGGCGTTACAATATCAATAGCATCAATGTCGTTTCGTTCAACGAGTTCTGTGAAGTCTGTTGTCGTAAATTGGGCTCCGAACGTCTTAGCGGATTCTTCTGCCCGTAGAGGGTCAATATCACAAACGCCAACCAATTTGACTTGAGGGTGTTGCTGGTATACAGCCATGTGTCCATAATTAGCCCAGCTACCTGTACCAATTACACCAATACGAACCTTTTTGTTTTCCATGACATTCTCCTAGATACTTCCGATGTGCCACAGAGTATAAATTCTATTAAGATTAAAAGAAATAGAAAAATTCGGACAATAATATAAAAACAACGAAATTCACATGACTCTCAAGGGGACTGTTTGTAGCAAAAACCTTGTCGTATCAAACTAACAAAAAATCTTGAAAATCATTGGGCCACCGTTCCCTGTACTGTAAAATCTGATTCGATATTATTTTTAGAAAGAACAAGTCAACCCTACCCTGAATTTGCGCCAACAATATTGACTGATAGCGTTTTAGCCTCTCTTTATTGCATTATGCCTTGGGGGTCCTATCTGTTTTTATATGTATTTTTCTGAGAAATTTTTGAATTGCAGGAAAACATCATACAATATTTATGTAACTTCAAAAACAATAGTTGACGAAAACGATTTAAAATAAAACAACACCTGTCAAGTATAAATTCTGTAGTAGCTAAAATTAGACAATCGGTTTCAATTTAGATAGCATTACAGATATCAAGCAAAACTGAACCTTTCTAAAAAAAGTTTTCACGCAAGGCATGTAGATTCTTGCTATCTGGGTAAATCCTTGCTGCGTACGTTGTAAGGCTTACTAGGAGTACACCTTAGTGAAACTAGATATATTGGTGGAAGATCAAGCTTTATAATTAGAATGACAGATTGATCTAGAATTATTTACTTAATTTTTCGTGGATAAGGTGGCTCAGTATTAAAATAACAGGAGTGATAATTCAAATATTCAAGAATCATTCAAGCAATTAAAATTGTTTTTATTAGTTGACTGGCCTATCTATCAAACTAGTTACTTAGTTACAACTGAATAAAATTCAGGTCTACTGAATATGATTTATAACTTTTCGGATCTAGTTAATAAAATAGTTTTCGGTTTGCTCATTTAGTGTGGGTATTGATTTCCTATATCAGCATTGATATCCCTCAACATCAATGACACTTCGACTTTCTAAAGAGTTTTATTATTTGACATTTCGACAGCGCTGGTGTGTTCCAAAAAACTTAGTAACAAATCATGCTAATTTGTGTTAGAGAAATTCTCTAATGAAGTCTGCTAAAATCTGGGTTAAGCTCATTTTAATTAATTATATTCGGAAGACGAATGAGCCTAGATAACTAGCATTGTTTATCGAATGGTATAGTGCAGGCAAAATAAAAATTTAAAGCAATTAAGAAAAATTCATCCGAATAAATAAAACATACAAAATAAGGCTTAAGTCCAAATTTACCCTAACGAACTTCAACGAACCAATGTCATCATTTTCAAATAAATTGTCGATTCTTATCTCCGGTATAATTTCTGGGATGATACTATTTCAAACCGCTATTGTTGCCCCTGTTGTATTCAGATCTCTTGATGGAATAGATGCTAGTCGATTTCTAAGATCGGTTTTTCCCAAACTCTTTCTTTCAACCCTGATACTTGGTGGCCTGAGTCTAGTACAAACTTTTTTGTTAAAAAGCTACTCCACTATTCAACTAACTGTTTCTACTCTGACAATTATCTTAATGGGTACGTGCTACATAATAGTACCAGCTACTAATCGCGCAAGAGATATTGGCAATGACTTGAATTTCAAAAGACTACATACAGTGAGTGTTGCATTAACTCTGATAGTTCTTTTGGTTAACCTAGGCTGGATTCTTCTATAATTTTTTAGAAATTAATAATAGTTAGATTATTTTCTTAGACTAGTATTAGAAAGGTGTGTTTTCGAAAAGATATAGAAGTTAAAAAAATCTACTACTATAAAAGGGTTTTCAATTAACATATCAAGCTGATCAACTTTTATTTTCAGTCAAGGACAAAGATGTTGCAATCAAATAAAAGCCAGAAAACGATTAACCTCATTGGATCCACCATCGAAACAGTAATGAAAAAGGAATATTCATGAAGCTCGACCAAAATTATTGTCTTTATTCTCCAACTGATTATGCCGAAGCTCTACCACGCAGCCAGTTTATGGATTTTCAAATCAAGCCTCTTTGGTCTCCAATTCCCAGGATCTCAGGTTTCGCTTTTACCGTCAAATTAGCTCCTTCTGACAACCTGATGCTTCATGCGGCAATTTATCAAGCACCACCAGGTTCAATCATTGTGGTTGAAGCTGGAGACACAGACTTTGCTGTTGCTGGAGGAAATGTCTGTGCTATCGCACAAAAAAGGGGAATATGTGGATTAGTAATAGATGGAGTCATTCGAGATCTAGCAGAAATTAGAGAAGCTCAATTTCCAGTGTTTGCTCGTGGGGTAATGCCAATTCCGGGTCAAAAAAACAAAAAAAGTCCGCTGAATATCAAGGTAAACTGCGGAGGTATAGATATTTCTCCTAACGATATTGTTGTCGCTGATGAAGAGGGTATAGCTGTTATACCACACAATCAAAGACAAGAAATTTACATCAAAGCAAAATTAAGATCAGAGTCAGATGCCTCAACCCCATTGCATGAATGGGAAGAAAAACATTATCAAAAGATTCAATCTTTACTAAAGGGAAAAAGTTAAGAAAACAGATCACTAAGTCAATTAATAATTAGGCTTATTTATTACTACCCACGAAAAAGAAACTTATTTAATCACTAACCAGGCAAATACCAGCTGTCAGCTTTTTCCAGTATTTCTTCCTTTTCAGACACTACTTGTTTTCTACCAGACAAGTCTTTACATTTCTTCAAATATCACTCCAATTTTCTATTCTGCATTTCTCTAACTTATCTTCGATATTATCAGAGATAATTGCTAACTTAGTTCCCCAATTTTTAACTCTTATTTACTTCTAAATCAATCTACAACAAACAATTATTCGAGGAATTAGTAATATGGTTTTGGATTATTCAATGATGCAATGGGTTTTATCAATTGTAGTTGGTGTTTCTTTAAGTCGATTTATCAATACGCTTGCTCTTATTGGAAGGAAAAAAGATCAGGTTAAATTTGATTTTCTATTAATCAGTATCTTATTTGCAACAACTACACAAATGATACATCTTTGGTTCAATTCTCCAGGTTACTTTAGTAACATCGAAGGTATATATATACCATACATACTTCTGTTTTTAATCACGCTAATCTACGCTACGGCTATCGAGTCTTTATTGCCAAATTCGAGTGTGCTTGAGACGGTTGGCAAAATTGATTTGAGGAATGTTTACTACCAGTAAAAAGATCTTTTCTATTTGGCGCAATTCTTGATCGGTGTGATCATGTTATCCCTATACATTTTTTATCCACAAATAGTAAGGTATGGCCTTTGGCCTAGAATCGAAAATGGTTGAAATACCAATTTTGTTTATCTTGACAATCGTATTTCCAATAATACTGATTATATCAAATAACTACTTTTTGCATGTGTTTAATATGATGTTGATATCATTGGGTTTTTTAGGTCAAATACTTAAATATGCGACAACAATGACATAAGAGAATAAAATACAATACCGAGATTGCTCAGCCTGTATATATAAACGGAACCTATTAGCATTAGCTCGAGGAATAACTCTTCTTCCTAACGACACTTAACTTAATTTCTATTTTTCAATCTGTACAGTTTGAAATTCTTTCCATCAGTTCGTAAAGGAATGACTTTGTGTGATTTGTCCAAAAAATTTAAAGGACTAGATATTCACAGGCGTAAAAAAGCAGAGAGAAAATTGATAAAATTGGACTGTGGCTTTATTATCGGTGGCAGCTAACAAGTTCGCTACCACCGTAGGTCTATTTGGCTAAATTTCGAACCTATTTTGTTAACTTTGGTCTTATTTGTTTGAACAAATCTATAGACTAGATTATGGAAGCAGTTTTCTTTATCCGTCCTTGGGGTACGTATCATTTGTTTTTCTTCTGACTAAGATCGTTACTACTGTCAATATTATTTTTGATCTGAGCCTTATTACAGTAGCGTAAAGGTCTCACGTCCACTTCGGTATTTCAGGTAAATCAAATTGAATTATGATAGAGATCTTCCAACTCACATCATATTGTCAATAGAATATAAATCTGCCGAAACAAATTTTTCATAATTAAATTGTTTAAGCATATTTTGCCAAGATTTAGGTTGATCTCATGTGATTAACACCCTATTGATCCAATCAAATTCCAGATAAAGATCGCAGCTGTTATACCAAATATAAGTCGTCGTAAAACTTGATTTAACATCGTATTTTAGCGAAGTTTTATTCCAGGCTGTCTAAGAAAAATAGTCTTTCTGATAATCAAAATTGTTATCGATGCTGATTCGTCGAATGATAGAATGTCTTTCTCATAATACCAGGTAATATGTTGGAATTAAACACCATTCAGGTAAATTAGTATTAGGGCGAATATGGAAATATCAGCTAACTGGCTATGAAAGATATGGCACCGATTACTTTTCTGATACTTACCCTTCCTACTATGTCTACCGATGTTCACCTCACAAAATTGAAATACAAATAATTTTACACCACCTTTTCTTTTTGCTACACTGTCGATCTGAGTAAGTCAGATCGAATCATTACGCGATATGATCTTCTCAAACAGGATATCAAAATGAGGCCATTAAGTAGTGAAAATCCTCTTACTTTATCACCTTCTATGGTGTTTGCCAGATCAGCATTTACCTGTAGATAAGGATTATCAGCTGTGTTACACAGCTGATTCAAGTGGGAATTGGGAGATTTATCGGTTGAGTATAGATGGGTTGAACACTATTAACCTAACACAACATCCAGATTTGGACGCTTACCCGTCATGGTCTCCTGATGGAAACCAGATCGCTTTTTTTTCATCAAGAGATGGAAACGAGGAACTTTACTTGATGGAGTCTGAAGGACAAAACCTTCGTCGTTTAACCAATCATCCTGCGGTGGATAAAGCCCCTTGTTGGTCCCCAGACGGTCGTTTTCTGGCTTTTAGTTCGAACCGCCGTGGTAATTTCGACATTTATCTACTTAGGTTGTCCGATCTATCAGTAACTCCTGTAACTGAGCATTTCGCAGATGATGAAGTTCCTGCTTGGTCCAGTGATGGTTCGAAGATTGCTTTTCAATCGTATCGCCAAAATAACTGGGATATATATGTGGTAGAAGTGGAGTCAAAGCAGGAAAAGCGTTTGACAACTCAACGGCTGCCCGATATGTATCCGGTTTGGTCACCCAGTGGGCACCAAATTGCTTATGCTTCTATGCGAAGGGACAACCTAAATTTTGATTTTGAGCTTTTTATTATGGATGCGGAGTCAGGTCAGTACAAAGTGCAACTAACCGATAATGATACAGATGACGCTTGTCCTGACTGGTCAGAAGACTCTAGAGCGATTGTTTTTCAACACGAAAAAAATGGCCGTTGGACGATCAAAAGTATTGAGATAGAAAGCAAGCATCAGCACTTACTAGTTGATAATGATCATGGTTGGTCAATACAACCTCGGTGGAAAAAAAGTCAGTTGAAATCTGTTGTACCGGTGGTACAACAACGTCAATTACCCCAGTCATGGGGACAAATCAAAAAGGAGAATGAGTAATATGCAAAGATCTATTTTCGTGTTAGGGTTACTTTTAGTGATAGCTGGTTTGGCTCAGGCAGGAATCAAGGGGGATGGGATTGCACTCGAGGCTGAATTAGCTCAGAGGATAGAAGAGCCGATGAAGATTGATGATAGTGATAAAGGTAAGGGGGCGTCGAACGGAAAGTTCATTTGGATGGAAGGTGAACCGGCTGTCGGAGGTGGTGGTGAAGGTTGGGCTGAGTTTGACATTAACATGTCTGAGAAAGGTGAATATGCTATTTGGGGACGTGTACTAGCTTGGGACGGTAATAGCGACTCCTTTTGGGTCACATGGAAACCAACTGATCCAGATGAAGATGCTCAGGAAACTCAAAACACAAAATTTCGGTGGGCTGTCCAACAAGGTCCTGAATGGCACTGGGATCGTATCAATGCTTGGCTAGATGGTGGTACCCCAGAGCGGACTTGGAATATAGATCAACCGGGTAAAACTACTCTTCGCATCGCAGTGAGGGAAGATGCTGCTATGCTAGATGCTCTGTTTATTACCACTAATGTCGAAGCAAATGACCCAGCGGATGTCAATCTCAGACTGCCCACGGCCGCAGACCGAGAGCTACAGATAACGGGATCAACAGCTGTCAATCCCGGTGAGAAAATAGCTAGTACTTGGGCTCATCTTAAGCGGCAATAGATGATTAATTTCTGGACTGGTGGAGGTTTACCCGGAAGAATCTCCGCTAGTGATTGACAGGTTCGGTTTTTGTGAATTGACATAAAAAAGTGAGGAGATATATCTTGAAAAAGAAATTAATAATACTTGCACTACTATTTTGTGCAGGCTTCATTATTGAGGCAAAAGACATAGAGATTGCATTGGAAGCTGAATTGGCTCAGAGAATAGAAGAGCCAATGAAAATTGATGATAGTAATAAAGGTAAGGGGGCATCCAATGGTAAATTTATCTGGATGGAAGGTAAGCCTGCTGTTGGAGGAGGAGGTAAAGGATGGGCTGAATTTGATATTCCCATCCAAAAAAAGGGCAAGTATGCCATTTGGGGACGCGTCCTAGCTTGGGATGGCAATAGCGACTCCTTTTGGGTTACATGGAAACCCGCTGATCCAGATGAAGATGCTCAAGCTACTCAAAACACAAAATTTCGATGGGCTGTCCAACAAGGTCCTGAATGGCATTGGGATCGTGTTAATGCATGGTTGGACGGAGGTACACCAGAGCGAGAGTGGGATATCAAAACGGATGGAGAAACAGTTTTACGGATTGCAGTTCGAGAAGATGCAACGATGTTGGACTCCTTATTCATCACCAGCAATATCAAGGCCAAAGATCCTGCAGGTGCCAACGTTCGTGAACCGACTAAGAAAGACCGAGAAATTCAGAAGAAGGGGTTTGGCGGATTAGCCGTAGACTCTAATGGAAAAATTTCAACTACTTGGTCTATTTTAAAGAATCAGTAACAGCAAGAATTTACTTACTTCGGCGTCGCTCTTATGTTCGTTGAGCTTCGCCGATTTTTTATCCCAATACATGAAAGAAGATACACTCATAAATGGTACCAATTAAACTGATTAAATTTAGTGTAAGTATTTGGCAATATGAAAAATAAACAGAACCTGACGCAGAACAGAGACTTTCTGATGATTTGCCAGATGACCAATATACACAACAACCAATCTCTCGAATTTGTTGTCTCTTCCATTGCCTATCTGAACACTCGTAGATAATCACCAAAGTAGAAGATTACTTATACTTCCCAACAATTTCTATCGACACTTTGCAAGGTTCCGGTTTAATAACTAAGTGTTGTATCAGTTGATGTTGACCTTTTCAAAAGCGATATTTTGATCTCACCGAGTTACCAATATCATGTGGGATGTTCTGTTTTCTAATTACCTATTTCTAGCTTTGAATTTTTGGTGTATATCAAAAAAGTTTTAGTGTCCGATGACATATTTCTCTAGATGTAACCAGAAATTTCCTTCCTAAAATCAATTTAGACTTTTAGCCGACAAATAATAAACCAGAAAACCAAACCAATATACTCGTCCGAATATTGTTAATACTAGCTAATTTCCACATCTGGAAAGAAAAAATAGTTTTTCTTAATTCAGAAGTTTTCAAAAATGAAATGATTATTATTTTTAAAATTCTAAAACACGCACTTTTACTTTATTTAATTGCCTTTTTCTATGGTTGTAAGATCGATAATGAAATTGTCGAAAAAGCAATAAGTGAAAAGGCTTTTTCTCCACGAAACTATGATCATATAAACTATCTATCGGTGATTAAAATCGGTTTTGGTCCTTGTTTGGATCAAGAAAAAAATTGGGGAGGTTCGAATCAATTAAATTGACCAAACCTGACATGTTTTTGATGATTGGGGATAACGTGTATAGAGATACAAGGGACGGTGAATTACGAAAAATGGCTGTAGCATATAAAACACAAAAAGAAAATTTTCGTTCACTATCACTGAATTTTCCCATAGAGTCGATGTGGAATAATCATGATTATGGTATTAATGATGGTGAAAGTAATTATCGCCATAAGGAAATAGCAGAGAAAATGTTTTAGATTTCTGGGAGATACCACCCAATGATGTTCGTAGATCCAGAGCTAGTTTATATTGAGATCAATTACTAAAGATTAACAACAAAATAGTTCAGATCATTTATCTTGATACCCGATTTCACAGAGGAAAACTAGCTCTTTCCGATAAAAAAGCGTTAGTGATAAGGAAAAGTATATTCCCTCGAAAGATAAGACCCAAAAAATGTTAGGAGAAAATCAGTGGGGTTGGCTAAAAGAAAAACTTTCAATAGTCGTGGACTTTCGCCTTAGCGTTTCTCCCATACAATTTTTAGCTATTGGCCACGGGTGGGAATGCTAGCAAATGCTTCCTCACGAACGATTGAGAATGATGGACCTTTTCGGTGAGTACAATCTCGATAATATCGTATTTCTAACAGGCGACCGTCATCGCGTAGGTATCTATCAGTCTATCAAAAAAGACGGAAATAAAATTCACGAAATCACTTCTAGTCCCCTCAATGCTTCAACGTTTCCTGGGGAAGAAAACGGGCCATTGAGAATTGGTACGACTTATACTGATATTAATTTTGGTCTAATTACTATTAGAACATCCTCCACGGAGAATTGATTAACGACAGTGGAAAAATCATTAACTCCATAAAAGTTGAATATTGATATTGAGTTAACAGGATAGGTTGTTTGATTTTGGAAAAAAATTAAGGGTGTTTTAGTCCTAATCTTGAAGCCCTATTATTTCTGATTATAGAAAAATTGATTTCTTCCAGCCAACTTCAATAAATTTCTTCGGAACCCATCAAATCTTTATCGAAGATCTTAGCTTTCTGAAATTGATGATCTTCCCAAATATCCTGCTGTATTTCAGATTATGAATTTTTGGTTCAATTTTTTGTTTAAATTTAAATTAAGACGAGAAAATAATTTAAGTTTTAATTAAAAACAAGAAAATTGATTAATTACTTTTGCCAAAAGTAAACCTTGGTCTCGAATTGACTTGATATGAAATGGGTCGAATAGGATAATTTAGTGGCGAAAGAGCTGTGACCTCTTGTCTTGAAGGGTAAAGTTAAATTTCAATAACGTTGGCTGCCCCTTTACATAAGACTTTCTTAAATCCCTAATTTTTAATAAGATCTCAGGATTTTCAGATTGAAGGCTTTTATATAATTTATCAAAATTGAGTTTTAACACAGACCGAATTCTCAAAGGTTACCTTGAATATACAAGAAAATACAGTAATTTGGGAAGAACGAGGCTAATGAAAAATTACCTACAGATCTTTTTGGTTTTAATACTGCCACTTTTTGCTTTTTCTGGTTGTAAGGCATTACACCAAGCACAAATCGATAGACAGAAAAAAAGAATGGAAAAACTAGTTTATCACGCCGATAATCTAAGACAGAAAAATGACACCAAATTACCATACCATACTTGGCAAGAAGAAAAAGTACATCAACTAGTAAATCAATATCGTCAGCAGATAGGGCTTCGTACATTATCCTTGAAGTATGAAATATCAGCAGTCGCACGGCAGCATAGTCAAAATATGGCTGATAAAGTGGTTTCGTTCGGGCACGAAGAATTTCAAAAAAGAACAGACGAAATCAAGACCAAAGTCATGTTTAAGAGAACATCTGAGAATGTAGCAATGAATAATTCCCCCATACCTGCTCAAGTAGCCGTCAGAGGGTGGATAAATAGCGAAGGCCACAAAAAAAACATGGAAGGTGATTACGATTTAACCGGAGTTGGCATAGCAAGATCCAGAAACGGTAGTTGGTACTTTACCCAAATCTTTGTCAGTACATATTAGTATAACATTTTCCGATACTCCCTAATTCTTTACAGTCAGTGCTCCTTTCAATTTCTTCATTTTTATTTAAATCTCAATAACTTGTTTCCTTTTGAAACTATTTCAACTCTACACCAAAACCATTATATTTCTGTGCCGTTAAGCTTGTAGGTGTGTGATCGTTTATGGTGTGTTTCTAGTACTGTATGTAATTCTCTCTTTTTTATTCATTGTCTGTCCAAGGTCATTCTTGGGCCACTAAATTCATCCCCCTCCTCAAAGAAACCCGTTGGTCTTACATAAGGAAGTTTCATAGGTTTTTCTCCAGTATTAAAATCAAACCTATGACGAGGTTTGACAATTTGTATTTTATTCTTACTCAAAAAGCGAATGATACAGGGAAGAATATCCTCTAAATCTTCTTTTGATTCTTCATCTTTGTAAGAATATACAATATCTAAATGGATCGGATTTTTACTACTATCAACTTTCCATTTAGATTGATTAACTTTATCAACTTTTTTTTCATTTTCTATAACTTGAAAAATAGAGACAGACGAACCATCCTGATTGAAAATTAGAGTTTCGTTTTTACGATCATCTGACCACTCGCCAATGAGTTTCTTTTCTATTTGATCACTACAAGACAACAGAAAAACAGATACCAATAAAATTGTAGAGATTATTAGATTTTTTGTACTTATTTTCATAATCACATGTTTTTGGCAGTTGAATAAGAATTGAACTAAAAAGTGATAAGATAGTGAAAGTGAAAATTATCCCTGAGATGAAGAGAATAAACCCAAATACCAACCAGAATGATGAGAATATAAACCTAAGTATTCCATGAAATAATTCCCTAATTTTGTACCGAAAACTGTCGTCTTCTTTCCAACCCAACAAAAGGTCTTTTAAGTATATAAAAATTTCTTATAGTCCTGTCTCGGATATCCGAACCCCACCGTAAAACACCACACTAAACGAGAAGTATCAAAATTGAGGTCATAATTATGCCCCCAACCCCTATACTTTCGGATGGAAAAACCACAGACAAATGGAACCATGTTTCAAAGAAAGAAATAGGTGAGATCTCCCCCCAAATAATTTTATTAGTAGACCCATGTTGTCATTTGTTGCAACCTTTGACTGTTTTCCAGCATCGATTCAATAAGTAAATGCCCAGACACACAAGATCTTAACAAATCGTACGTGGAAAAGCCGTACCATCCTGTGGCTCGTAGCTTAGAATGCGGCAAGCATCTTCTACATCCTGCCAGCTCTTTTTGTGGCGTGATATGCCAGGTACGATAGCGACGTTGACATTCTCAACATCTATGCAGCGAGAAAATAGTTGCGCCATGTCGCGTGGGCTGATCTGATGGGATGGATTTTCCGGGTCCCAATCTCCTCCTTGGTCAAAGTTCGGGCTGCCAAGTCGTACACTAATACATGATAAACCATGCTGATCAGCGTAAACGCGGCCTAGGGCTTCGCCAAAACATTTGGTGGCACCGTATACATTCTGTGGAAAGACGGGCACATCCCAAGAAACAGATTTGGCACCCTGATAACCCAGTACCGAATTTATACTACTGGCAAATACGATTCGCTGGCAGCCAGCGCGTCTTGCTGCTTCAAAACCGTTGTAGCCACCGATGATATTAAGATTTAGCAAAGATTCATAAAAATCAGCTGTTGGGCTACGATCGGCAGCTAAGTGCACGAGAACATCCATACCTTGGCATGCGGAAGAAAATGCTTCGAGGTCGGTGATATCCAACTGAGTGAAATCTTCATGTACTTGAAGATTTTCGACTCTTCGTATATCAGCTAGACGTAGGGAGTAGCGGTCGGCCCAGTACTGACGTAAAGTCGTACCGACTAAACCCGCGGCGCCAGTAATAATTACGTTTTTCTTTTTAGTCATATTCAACTCCTTAACTTCTGTAGAAATTAGTTCAAAACCATACCAGTCTGCTCCCTGCTTTAGACTAACTGACGGTTGACCCAAGATGGGTATGAATGAACACAGAGGAGATTTTGTTATCATTCCTCTCCCCATCTACTTTTTATCCAACAAGGTGCAATAATATTAATTAGAAAATCCCCTCTACTTGGGTAAATGATTAATAGTAGGTCTACATAAGGGTATTTAAACTATCTTGTGCTATTCAAACTGTACACGTCAAGCTAAAATTGGAAGATGAGGTTAATCTGAAATTGCCCATTTATTAATGAAACTAGGAGTAATATTAATACTGTCTATAACTATGTTATGATCTTGGACTGGTGTTCTTTTGGCCTAATTTTAGGCACAGCTACTTTACAGAATCCATAACAGGCTAAAACCCATACCTTAGTTCTTCAGCTAAATATTCAGGTATATAGTCAATCAATCACCTATATATTCAAAGATCGTTCCATATGCCAAGTATCATTCGCGTAAATCGATTATAAGTTCAACCAATAAAAATCATTTTGCTTTTTGGTCATTGACCCGGAGTAGGTAATAAGAATAAAGGTTCTGATCCTCGTATGATTATATACACGAAGCACATTTAGCAAACAAGAGCTAAAATCATCAACCATTCGTAAACTCGGATTACTGCGATAATGAATCTCACTTTGTTGATTCCTCTTGTAGCCAAATTGTCTAGTACAGATATCATTTCGTAAGTAGTGATGTCTCTCTTCTTCAATTAAATCAGGTCGGTAATTCTTACTGTTTTGATTAAAGTAATTAATGCTTTATGTGATTTCTTTTTACAGCTAGTATAGATGGAGATCACTATGCAGGTCTACCAGCACTTATTCAAGCCTTGAAGGATAACAAGTGTCAGGTTCGTCAAAATTCAGCAGAAGCAATACGAAAAATCAATTCCAAGATTGAAGCTGAAACAACAGATGAAACAAACTTTGACTTTTAGCGAAGACCTCAATCAAACCCGTGTTTTAGATGGGGAATTATTCTGGCTAAGTTGAGCTTAAAACAGATCAGATTATCGATTTGAATCCCGATTTACAGTCGGATTACAAGCATTGAGACTTGTACCAAGGCAAATTCAAACTTACTTCAGAATTACCATCTTCCTAGTTTCTATATAATCAATGGCCTATAACTGATAGAAGTAAGTTCCACTGACCGCCGCTTCTCCAGTCGCTGTTTTTCCGTCGCAATAAGCCGCCTGGTCAGCTCTGATATATCTACCAGCCGTTACTATTCCTGGTTCTAGCTGACGAATCAATTGGCCCTGAACATCATAAATAGTGATATTGACTTCACTGTCCTGACTCAATTCAAAGGGTATCCAGGTTGCTGGATTGAAGGGATTAGGGTAATTAGCCAAGAGTTGGGTTTGGGTTGGTAATCTTCCTGGCAGAAGAACGATTAGAATATTCAAAGCAATTTCTTCTTCACTAGATCTGCTTGAAATAGATTGTAGTTGATCAATTACCTTTTCATGTTTAACTTTTAAACCTCGATTGTCTTAATAATAATCGATATCTAAGAGCAGGCATAAAAAACCACATCTTCTGTCAGGTCATATACCCTCGGCCGTATGTTAGCGCGGTATGCCTGTACGAAGGATGTGGTTAAGTTATTTAACTCTTTGATTATTGTTATTGTAGTTGGCTCCTCTAAATTCTGATAACTATTTGAACAATTACTTATCGGTTTGAATGACTATTTTGTTTAATTGAAAATACTTTAGTTTATATTCAAAGTGAGAGGAAAGTATTTGGCTAATCACAATCTTGGCCCTTACTAGAAGTTTGAAACTCGTATCTGGAACAGAGCGGGTACGGGATATTACCGGGGTCGACACCAAAGTCGATCTCCAGAAGTCCGTTTTGATCCACCTTCATTTTTTAATGAAGCTGTTCAAGACGGACTTCTTTGCTTCTATATCCAATTCTCTTTCCACCTGTTTCCTCAACTGACTCCTGAATATTTCTAAATCCTCTACTTTCGGTACTTTAATTTCTTCTACCTGGATGATCTTGTCCTGTAAATCTCTCAATCTTTTCTCATCTTCTTGCATTTTGATGATGACTCTTTATTTGGGTACTCTGCCATTTACTAATAAGCTGGTATCAATTCTACTTTCAATCTCTTTCTCCTCGGCTGTTAATTGATCAATCTCTGCTTTAGATTCTGCTCTTTGTTTCTCAACTTTTACATTTATCGGCCATAAATGTAAAAATCAACTTGACATGTTACACAAAATCATTCAATGATGGGTCTCACAACAGGAAATTGATACGAATTCTGATGACATTTTCCAAGGCTTTTCTACTAATCTATCTACAAAAAGGGTTAAAAAAAATCGGTGGATAAAGATTAACATAAGTATCCTTGTAAAGGTTTTACCCTCTTGGTTTGCTCATATTATATAGCCAATTACTTCAATATCATCATCTTACGTGTTTCTGCATAATCTCCAGCCTCAATTTGGTAGAAGTACGTTCCTTACCTGCTCTCCATCTGTACTTAAAGAGAAAGTTATCATCAAAATTCAGGAAGATGAGCAGAGATTGAAAGCTTTACAGGACAAGATCATCCAGGTAGAAGGAGAACTGGGTATAGAAGCAAAGAAGTCCGTCTTGAACAGCCTCATTAAACAAAATGAAGGTAGATCAAAACGGACTTCTAGAGATCGAATTTGGTGTCGTT
>JACLAC010022921.1_pt1 | contig 32650 bp, 46 predicted proteins | sample 8027881 | NCBI WGS metagenome assembly JACLAC01 (sample SAMN15725517, study PRJNA655200) | protist metagenome | isolation source: fluorescence activated cell sorting (FACS) single amplified genomes of... | place: Spain: Blaines Bay Microbial Observatory, Mediterranean Sea | collected 2016-01-19 | reverse complement strand
TATTCCACTCTACGGTGGTTCTGGCGTTGTTTTCGATTGAATCAAATAACGGTCGCTACGACATCAACATCACCGCCGTCAGCAGCAGCAAGAGACTGCCGCCGGCCGTCATACCGCCGCACTCGCTGCAGACGCCACTCGCGCCTGGCGAGATTACCCATCGCTGCCGTCCTCGGTGAACCGACCACCACCCGCCGCTGCCGCCGGTGAACCTGAATATACCCACAAACACGCACCCTCTGCCCTCCTGCCGCTGACAGTGCCGCTGACGCTGCCTGGTGGCCGCTAACGCCACGACCCTGCAGGCTTGGATGCGACCGGGGCTTTAAGTATACTGTTGGCAAAACCTCGCGAAGGCGACAACCGATAACGATCGAAGAACGGATGGAGCGGCCGGAGCAACGCAACAAGCACCTGACTACAGCGCTGAAGCTGATGGCGGTGGCAATATGCGCGATGGTTACGGTAGCAGTGGTGTCCACAGTGGCTAATTTTTCTGTCTATAAGTAGTTTAGGAAGACCAATTGTTACCTGAAGGATTTCGAGGAGCGCAACAAAGATAGCTACCTCCTATCCTTTGTGCCTCTAGCATCATCGTATCTACTCCACTAGACCAGATCCGAACAGCGGATACAATCGCCGCGGCTTCGGCCAACGCTAAGGATTAAATTGTGGAAACAATATCAATTTTCGTAGATGTGCAAAATATCTACTATACAGCTAAGCAGCAATTCAATTGCCACTTCGATTACACTGTTTTCTGGGAAGAAGTGACACGAGAAAGAACGTTGGCGAAAGCGATTGCCTACGCTACGGATCGTGGTGATGAAAGACAAGTCCGTTTTCAGAGCATTCTCAAGCGTATTGGTTTTGAGGTTCGGCTCAAACCTTTTGTTCAAAGAGCGGATGGAAGTGCAAAGGGCGATTGGGATGTAGGGATCGCATTAGATATGGCAGAATACGCAAAGGATGTTGACACTGTCATTCTAGCATCCGGTGATGGCGATTTTGCAGATGCCGTGAGCATGATTGTCAGGAAGTTCGGCGTGCGCGTCGAGGTGTATGGCGTGCATCAGCTAACAGCCAATTCGTTAATCGAGTCTGCCTCCTCTTTCGTCTCGATCCAGGGAGATATGCTTCGGCCAATTTCTCCAACACGGTGACCCCTGACTCACTTTTTTCTAGTTCGTCTTAAAAAGAACCGATGGTACTGACCCCTAATTCCGGCGATTCCTTATACACCGAGCACGTACATATCTCGAAACCGCTGATACTACTACTGGCAGAGCCGTAGTCGCCGCCTGACGGCCGCTGACACCCCGCTGACTGACGTCTATCATCGGTCTTGTTATAGGCCATCGCCAACCATCGCACTAGACGAACCGACTGGCCACCCACCGCTAATGCCGGCGAACTCGAATACCCTGCATACGCGCACGCTTTACACGCCCTCCCTGCCCTACTGCCGCTGAGAGCACCGCAGACGCCGCCTTACGTACGCTAACGAAGACGCCCTCGCCGCTTCGATGCGACGGAGCTTTCGCTTGTGCGGCAACAGTAATTTAGGTAAACAGTAATTTAGGTAATATGAGCGGTGAATCGTCGGCTTTGTATTCCACAACGTCGTCACCCCTATCTAATCTTTGGCAGGAGACGTTCAATGCGAAACTTATTTTTTCTATTAACCCTGTTTTCCGTACTCATTTTCGTAACAGAATCGTCCGCTGGAGACAGAGAAGATGTGATAGCCGACATCGTGCAGTCGTGGAAAGACTTTGCACTTAAGACCCCACGATCGACATGGGCCACTCCGATGGATCGTGGGTCGCGACTTCAGAAGGCGGATTTTGGCAATTCTTGTTGGCCGAATAATTCAAAACAATGATCATCGACTCAGCTAACATTTTTGACTTCAAACCGCACCATATAAACGTCAGATTTGTTGATGAAAAACAGGGCGTCGCCTGTGCGGTTTATTACCTCGCAGGAAACATTCTCGATTCAGACCGCAACGTAGTTGTAAAAAATTATCGCACCCGGACTTCCGAAGTCATGGTTAAGCAGAATGGCAAATGGGCCTCAATCGGCAGCCACTATAGTCCACTTTCGGAGGCTCTGGCGTTGTTTTCGATTGACGTGGAAATATAACTCTTAATGACTTTAATTACCGTGCTCAATGACCCGCCGCTAGCTAATGGAAGATGCCGTCAGACCATCTCCTTAGATTCGAAGCACGTCGCGGTCCAGTTACCCGGCCCATCGCCCCACCTACGTCTTTCCCTGGCCCGGGGCGAAATACCGGTGCTATACCGGAGTTAACAGAATGACCTACCTGAAGCTACAATTCGCGGATGATGTCGATAGAGAATTCGAAACACCAGAGCACTTTGACCTGACTCGGTGGACCAGGTGGCAAGGCGATGTCCGCACCGAAAACGGACGCGCCGTTCTCACGTCGACGCCACCAGGATACATAGGTCTTGGCGATATCATCACGCGGAACAAATACGGCAATAACGGCCTGGCCGGAAGCAACGGCGCGGAGGTAACCCTGGTTGAGTTCACAGACCGGGTGATGACTCCACAGTGGGGGCGGCAACGGGAGCGTCTCGGTTGGTCCAGGGCTGGTGCTTGACGCTCGGCAATATGCAAGGTCAGTTGAGTTACGAGGGAAAAAACGACCGAGCAGTGCAGCTCCACTTCGACCTGATCCGCCCCAATGGCCTGTTCGTTTACCTGGTACGCGGCCTTGTGCCCGAGGACTTTGATAAATACCCGCAGGACGGTTATACGCCTGGTAGCCCCACACACCTGAGCGACGATGAGCGCAGAGACCTGCACGAGCAGATGGTCGATCGCGGAGAGGTATTCATCAGCGCGCCCTGCCTACAACTAGTGGGCCGAGCCTACCGCTCTGAATCGAAAATCCAGACCTTTCTCGGCCACCGTCGCTGGGGTCTATATCTGACCGACGACGCCAATACCCTCTTCTGGACATTGGACGGCCAGGTGATGGACCGCGGCGATATCTCCGGCTACTTCAGCTCGCATCCCGAGTCCATTCGCAACGGCGCTTATCTCACTATCTCGGGCGTGGGCAACGGCGTGTGGAAAATCGCTGACGCGGCGATATGGGCGAGCCATAGCGGCCTGTAGGACGGCGGTATATCGCGATCATCTACTATTTGATCAGCGCCATAATCACAAAGTCATCCATATAACGCACGTAGAACAAGCCGTAGCGCCGCCAGAGCCGGTTCATCGCCTCATCCAACGTTATCAGCATCACCGCTGCCAGCAGCGGCGAGAGGCTACCGCCAGCTTGGAAGAGAAGCGACGGCATAATGTATGTCCGGCAGATAGGCATTTAAGGCGAACCGACGCTGCCCGCCGCTACTGTCGGCGAACCCGAATATACTGCGTACACGCACACCCCCTAACCCTTGCTGCCACTGAGAGAGCCGTAGACGCCGCCTGACAGCCGCTCCCGCCATTTGGATACCACGAACGCTTCTCGTTACCACGCTGCCAACACTCTTGGGCCGCAACCTTTAGCCATTTGCCGGCAGAAAAGCTTATTTGTTCCTCTTGCATATGCGGTCTGAGCAAATATCATTTTCACATACTCCGTTCGGTTGGTTCAAAGGAAAGGAACCAAAAAGTCCTTCTAATCTCCTTGTAGGTAGTCGCCGCGCATCGCGCATATGCGGGGCGACTTTGTAACTCCACCACATGCGCAGATACCGAAAAACTAAACCTCTGTAACTGAGTAAATTTGGTATCTGAGGCGAACTGCACACCCTACCCCCGTCCCGCTGCCGCTCAGAGCACCGTAGACGCCGTCTGACGCCCAACCCCGCCGCCTGGTTGGCCACGGGGGCGATTGTTTTACCAAGCCATCGCAAATTCCCGATGCCGCCAGGAAATACTGATTGACGCGTTTGATAAACATTTTGATATAAGGATGTAGGGCAATATCCCGTCTATCCTGTCGGTACTTGGTGTTAAAATAGGTCTGCTGCTCGTCAGCTTTCCTCTACGCGATATTAACCGGTTACCCAGGTACATCATGTACGCGTTCAAGCCTCCCAAGGTAGATGCCAACCGAGAGACAGTTATTTCCCAACTGGAAAAAGGAATTCTTATGCTGAGTCGGGCCAAGACTTACGCCAAAGCCACTGGATGGATCCCATTTTTTATCGGTGTCTATTTGATACTCGCAAGCATGGATGATCCGGATCCCGACTTCTCGGACTGGTGATGTCTCGGTGTTTGCTTACGGCCTTATACCGCACGGTTATAGCCTATATTTTCTACCTGCCACTGTGCACTAAACTGCAGGTCCGGCTCGACGAATGGAAAAAAACGTAACTTCAACCGACTGAGCCACCGTACCCCACTGCCCCCGTCGCTTGACTTTTTGTATACTGTCGGCAGACTCTAAGAAGGAGGCAACACAATGACTGTGGAGCAGCGACTTGAGCAGTTGGAGAAGCGCAACAAGCGCCTAACGGTGACGTTGACGTTGATGGCCGTGGTGATGTGCGCGGTGGTGACGATGGCGGCGACAGACGAGAAGCGCGGCGACTTCGATATAGTGACGGCGCGGTATATCAACTTGAAGAATGAAACTGGTGATTACGTTGTCCGTTTGAGAGCTAACCCCGCGGGCGACGGCGAGATCTCGACGCATTCAGCGAAGGGCAACGACTTGGTCGTGCTGACTGCGACTGTGGACGGCAACGGCATGTTCACGACCTATCACCCCGACGGCAAAACGCTGGTGAAGCTGACTGGGACAGTGAACGGCGGCATGGTCAAGACCTATCAGCCCAACGGCAAAATGCTGGTGGATCTGAGTTCAAACGATAACGGCGGCGTGGTCGATATCTTTAACAAGAAGGGCGAAGGTATTGCCCAGATGCATGCTGACGAATACGGCAACGGCGTGGTCGGTGCTTATGACCGCAAAGGCAGAGGTCGAACGCTTAAACCTGGGCCGTGATATTTGGCAGTGTCGACATGTTGGCAACTGTCGAAGGAAACCAACGCGATTGGACGATCGTTGTCGACACCGCCGGCCCGACTAGCCTACTTGCCCTAATATTTGTGAACCCCAATATACCGCCGCACACACGCGTTCGCCCCCTGTCCTGCTCCCACTGAGAGCGCCAAGATCAGTCCGAAACTGTCCAGGTTTAAAAAAAACGGTTATCAATCAGGTTATTCGTCTGGAGTTGCAAATGAAAAAAGAGCATTATCCATTCTCCGAGTCGGTCTACTATGGGTCATTTTAATAATGGAACGTAGCTTTAGAGATGTAATGCTCACGGCAAATCGACTCGACGGTGTCATCTCCATCGGCCTGGCGGAGGATCCGGATAATTTCCTCGGTACTGTGCTGTTTCTGCTTCATGGGACTGCTCCTTGCGGTTAAGAAACAGTCTCGGCCTAACTGGAGCAAATTTGGTAAGTCACGGCACACGTGTGCCACGTCTCACTACATATGGGCCAGTTTCTTTGCCCAGCCTTTGACGTTATCTCTATGAGTCCGTTGTTTTTTAGCGTCAGTTTTGAGAATTAACTTGCATTAAGACATAAAGGAAGACCCATGACTTCTCTCAAAATCGTATTACCGACTGCCTTAGTAGTGCTTGGCAGTTTGGCACCAGCTTCAAGTCACATGGATCCAAACGATGATTCCCATGTGCACCCCGAATTAGAGTATGGAGACGAAGCTCCCACAACTGTAGATGAATACGGAAACCCGATAGATGTTCCTGTGACTGCAACGGAAACCCGATAGATGTTCCTGTGACTGCAGATGAATACGGAAACCCTTTAGGTGATACCTACCGTGGAGTTTGTCCGGATTGCCTTTTCCTGCTACCTACGTTAGAAGAGGGTCAATTTAACAGAGGAACAATTAACATAAACGGTAACATCAGGCATTTTTCTATTGCCTTCCCGCCGGGTGCAACTCGTATGAATTCATACCCAATCGTCATCGACTTTCATGGCTCCTATGTCAACCAACGTGCGAATGAAAATTTTGTAAACGGAGCATTGGAAAAAGGTTGGCCGAAATTCGAGCATTTCTTGGATAGAGGATTCATTGTCCTAAAGATCTCCTCCTACTCAGATAAGAAACAGGCGGCGGATGTGGGAAAATTTCTTTGGCATGAAAAGTACGACAACGATCGCGATGACTTTCTCTTTGTGCACAAACTCATTAAGCAGTTACTTGCCTCAGAGGATATCCCTTTCAAGATAGATTCTTCGAGTATCTTCGGCACTGGTTTCTCATCTGGAGGTATATTTCTGTACTCCTACGTCCTGGGTGGTCCTACTGATCAAGATCAAGTTGAATTGAACGATACCTATGCATTCAAAGCTATTTCCGTTATTGGAACCAATCTTAGGAAGGACATTGTTGACTTTAAAGGGAATACCCCGGAAACTTTGCCTTCCGTTTTACACATACAAGGTGAGAAAGATAAATCCCTATGGTTTAATGGGGTTGAAAAAGAAAAAGGGAAAATCGATTTTCTTGAATTTGCAGACCCTCCGCATCCCACCATTAAAGATGGTTTACGCGGGACTGCCTATGGAGGGGGATGGGCTTATAGTGCCTGGAACGAAAATGAAAATGACAAGCCGTCTACATTGAAAAAATGGTCGGAAAATTTGGGCGTGAAATACTCAGATTACGAGACCTGGGCCCAGTATTATGTCTATAATTTTACTCCCACTGACGAACAAATACTGGTCGGAATGAGAATTAAGGATTGCGGGCACGGTGTGGACGTAGAAGCCGTCCGCTCAATACAGGCTCAGTTTTTCGACATGATTGTGAGCGATTCATATTCAGGATCAGATTTTGATTCTGAAATTTCTGCGGATACAGCACACTATTTTTGCCACTAAATTTTAATTTACGAACCACATACAGTAAATATCTCCAATAAACGAGCATACAACTTCCTGGCCGCCGTAGAGGTTCAGCCTGAGGCTGATGTATTCTGCGGTTGCCAGGTGCAGGTCTGAGCATCGTATTTCGGGATTGGGAACCCCACGATATCCAGTGCCCTCAATTGTTGTATCACGACCCTGCGCAATCCTCCTTTAAGCGCGACCTGTCCGTCTAGCCCAGCCCTCCACCAACGAAACCAACGCTCCGCATACCGCCAGAGGCGATGTTGATCTGCCCCCCGCTCGTAAAACCGAGGGGATTTCTCAGCGAAGCGGCATCTGCACTCGGCAAAAGTCCGCAGCCGGCGGCCCGGCACCACTCGACATCCTAAAGTCGAAGTTGTCGCTCACAGCACCTGAGACGCCGCCTGACGGCCTCTAAAGCCACGTCCTCACCCGCTTGGATGCGACGCAGGGGGCGCCTTGCTTGTACGGCGGCCAGTTGAGACGACTTGGACACCGCGCCAACGAATAGAGGTTGCCTTGTGTTCTACATGTACTTACGAGAACAAAAAATAACCCGAACCGAGTGGCAGCTCGATTTCGGCCTCGATCCTAGGAGGATCGTATGAATCACCCAAACCGGTTAGGAAAGGAGAATCATATTCAGAGTGTATAGTGGTTTCCAGGTAATGCAATGCCCCTGGAAACGTAGCTCCGCCTACAGCCGCCTGCTAATCCGAACACATCACCATCTTTGTCGTTTCTTGTATGTGACCAGCCTCTTGGATGACCTTTTGGTTTTCCGGCTGCTGCATAAAGTTCTGCAGGGCGTCTACGGTCGGAACATCCATTATGACGTGGACATTATTAGGAGTCTCAAGCTCGTGGCCGTAATAGATAGTCTTAATCTGGGCGTTTTCTCTCGCTTCATTATGACCGGTAAATGCGGCTTCCCATTGAGCCCAATCCTTTACTTGAAAACTAGCTATGACTTTCGGCATCGTCATCATCCTTTCGCCATGTGTGAGAGAGCAAACTGTACCATTTCAGCATAGAAGATATACAATTGCACCCGCGTGGAGCAAATCAGGTGGGGCACCACAACTCATACAAGTCCTCCATAAATTGTCATCGAATGCTTCGAGGCCCGGGGTACTCTCGGGCAAGCGATCGTCGATTCCTGAGCCGAGTGAGGTAACGGGAAGTGGTAATGAGAAGCGGGATGACTTTAAGGTCCTCACTTTAATCATTTATTGATTACCAATATACCTTCCCCGCCTATGGCAACCACATCAATTGTCACATTGGATTCTAAATCTTGAATTCGTAATCGTGGAAAACCGCCCCGGCTCAATTAATTCCTTCCAGAAAAAAAGTGGGCCATTTTCCTTTGTTTTTGAGTTCTATATGCCCTCTTTCTACAACAGTTGCCGAGCCTTGCAGGTAATCTCTGGTTTTTTCTGATATGTGAATCTTGCCCGGCTCACCGCTACTCTCTAACCTTGCGGCGATATTCACGGCATCGCCCCAAATATCGAATGTGTTGCCAATCGTTCCTGCAATGACAGGCCCTGAATGAATCCCAATTCGAACTTTCCAAAGAGGTTTTCCCAAGACTTCGTATTGAATATTGGTTCCATCTACAAACTTTAACATGTCTATTGCAGCAGCACATATTTCCTGGGCATGAGTCTGTTGCTGTGCTGGAATCCCACTTACACACATGAAACAATCACCGATCGTTTTTACCTTAAGTACATTGTGCTTTGCAGTTATTCGATCGAATCCATTAAAATGTATTCAATGTCTCGAGAAGCTCTCCGGGGTCGCTGTTTTCGACCATATTGGTAAAACCCACAAAATCTGCAAACAGTATACTTGATGCCGAAAAGTACTGTCCTTCCGATTGCCTGGGCAAGTCATTTGAATCTTCGCGTTTTATTGAGTCGTCTATAGATGGATTCTCCTGTTCAAGCATATGTATCACTTGATCAGCTAGAAGGCGCAAGCCTTCAATCTGCCCATGAACAATAGCCTTGGGTCTGTGATCGAATACACATAGTGTCCCAATAGTGAATCCCCTCGAGCTTATTAAAGGCAAACTTGTATAGAAACGAAAACCGGGGTCGAATGGCATGTTGATCATGTTCTTCGTCCTTTCATCCTCAAGTAAATTCTCGATAATCAATGGTTGACCCGGTCTCGCGAGGCTGAATTGACAAATCGAAATCTCTCTGGGAATTTCCTTGATCATGTCTTTTTGTTCCGGATCGAAACCAAAACTGGCTTTGCACTGTTGCACATCAGATCCGAGAATATTGATACTACTTTGTGGGCAATCGGTGAGATACGTCGCAACCTGTGTTAAAGCGTTGTACCGGCGCTCGAGACTAATGTCAATGTCCAGTATTCCCAACCGTTTGACTTCCGCGAGACGCTGTTCCTCATTAAATAGATTAGTAACTGGCTCTAATCCAGCTTCAAAACCTAGCTTCCTGAGTTTGTCTAAATGTTCGTGTCTATCGGCACCTTCCATCAATAGCCTCCTTGCAAGTGAGCGGGACTTAATAATTGGCCCAGTTAGGGTGTGAGTATTTTGGTTTGTATAAAATCTTCCGGACTTAGATAGCCGAGTCGACTGTGGAGTCTTTTTCGAATATAATGTTGGCGCCAATCTGCGATGACCACTCTTGCTTCGAGCAGATTCAGTAGTATTTCCCGACTTGGACATTCGTCGCGAAAACGAGAATGAAAACTTTCGATGTATCCATTTTGCCGCAGACTACCTGGATCAATATAGATCGTCTTAATTTGGTTGTCTCTTAGCCATTGTTGGACTTTGCCGGCGATAAATTCAGGGCCATTGTCACTGCGAATATGGCCAGGCACGCCAAACAGCATCAACGCTTGTTCCAACACGCCTAAAACCTGCGAAGCCGTGATCTGCCGTTCGACCAGGATGGCCAAAGACTGGCGACTATACTCATCGAGCAGGGGCATCATTTTCAAGGTGCCACCGCTGTCGGTTCGATCAAAGATGAAATCACAGGTCCACACCTGATGACGATACATAGCCTGGGTCGGCAGTCCAGTGGAAACACCGCGTCGAGAAATTCTCTTGGGTTTCGATCGAACGTTAAGCCCTTCTCGTCGACGAATACGCTGGACTTGCTTACGACTTACGGTCCATCCCTCTTTTGCCAGCAAAGCGCGGATGCGGCGGTAGCCGTAGCACGGGTGATGCCAAGATAAAGCGATGATCCGCTGATAGAGTTGCTCTTGGCGGTCGGTCAATAGTTTCGGCACATATCGATACGTCGAGCGGGGCAAGCTAAGGCAGGAGCACGCCCTTCGCACCGAGCACAGTCGCTGTTGCACCACATGCGCAACAGCCAACTTTCCCTGCGAAGGGCTTACCATTTTTTTGAATTGACTTCTTTTAGCACACGATTCTCCAGCATCGATTCGGCCAACATTTTTTTAACTCGGCGTTTTCTTTTTCCAATTCATTCAGCCGTTTAGCATCGGCCAACTCCATGTCGCCATATCTCTTTTTCCAGCGATAGAACGTCTGCTCTGAGATGCCGTGCTTACGGCAAATCGATTGGGCGGTTCCACCTCCATCGGCCTGACGCAAAATGCGGATAATCTCTTCCGTGCTGTGCGTTTGGCCTTTCATGAGTATTTCTCCATTTCGTTTAAGAAATACTCACCCCTAACCTGGGTCAACTATAGAAGGTCATTCCAGTTGTCGTTGACTTAGATTTCAGCAAGGATGGAAATGGTATGATTAAGGCGCAATCGGCAAATGGCCAGACGCTGGTGAGCATAGCATCCACAGGTCATGGAGGGAGGTTTGAGGTTTTCAACGTGGCAGGCGAACCTGTTGCGTCGTTTGGGCCGTAATGCGCCGGCGAATCCGCATATGCGCCTCTCACGCACGCCCTGCTGCCGACAAGAACCCGTAGACACCGCCTGACAGCATCTAACGCCACACCCCCGCTGTTTGGATGCGACAGGGGCTTTGCTTGTGCGGCGGCGGCGGTTTGCGTATTGTGTTTACCCAATCGTCGCTAACACATTCCGTTCAAGCGACACACTCCCTTAGCCTTTAACAGGAGAATCTCGCATGTTTAAGTCGCTCATTCTTACGGCATTTTTCGCATTACTGATAGTGTTTGATCAGGCTGGTGCTGGTGATCATGAAGCAATCGAAGCAAAATCCGTCGATGTCGCAAAAGCTGAGGAAGAGATGAAAAAGACATTCGGTATTCTACCCAGTTGGTTAATGGCTTACCCAGAACATGCCAGAGCGGCAGCATGGGAATGGAGCAAGGCCATAGAGGGACCAGGCGAGATTCCGCCGAAATATCAGCAACTTATTGCTCTGGCGGTTGCCTCTCAAATTCCCTGTGATTACTGTACATTTGTACATCGTTCGTTCGCCACTGAATTTTTCGGTGCCAGTCAGACCGAGATCAAAGAGGCCGTTGCGCTCGCTGCAAACACCCGTCACTGGAGCACCATTTTATACGGAAATGGAATTGACCAAGACGGTTTCCGGACCGATATACGTAACATTATCGCACACATGAAGGCTCAGAGTCAAGAAAGCAACGCTGGAGAAGAATAACGCTGAGTTTATCTTCGCTATAATGCGTGCAGATTGCCCCCGCCGCTTGGATGCGACGGGGGCTTCTTATTGTATGGTCCTATCTGATTTCGTACAATGAACGCCCCCTGGTCGATTTTGTATTCTGCCAGGCCGGCGAACACTAGGAGAATTGTTGTGATTAAAGTGATTATTGGACTTTTAGGAATGCATGGTTTGATATTTCAAGCAAGCGGCTTTGCCATGTGGTGTGATTTACATTCGTGGGTAATCGTTTTTGGGGTTACGATTTGAGCATTCCTACTGAGTGGAAATCCAATCAAACTTCTATTGATGAGCTTTTGAGGCTCACTTTCCAAGGCCCAGGTGAGCGGGACCTAAAAATTGGCCCAATTAGGGTGTGAATATTTTGGTATGTATAAACTCTTCCGGGCTAAGATAGCCCAGTCGACTATGTGGTCTTTCGATGTTATAATGCTGTCGCCAGTCCTCGATGACGACGCGGCCTTCGCGTAGATTCAACAACCATTCTCGATTCAGGCATTCGTCTCGAAATCGGCTATTAAACTTTCGATGTAGCCATTTTGCCAGGGACTGCCGGATCAATGTAAATCGTCTTGATATGGTGATCTTTTAGCCATACCTGGACTTTGTTAGCGATAAATTCAGAGCCATTATCACTACGGATATAGCCGGGTACGCCAAACTGGATCATCGCTTTTCCCAAGACCTCTAACACGTGAGCCGATGTGATCTGACGTTCGACTCGAATGGTCTGCACTGGCGTGTATACTCATCCAGCAGCGTCATCCTCTTCAAGGTGCTGCCGTTATCGGTCCGATCAAAAATGAATTCCAGGTCCAAACATGATGCTGATACGTCGCCTGGGCAGACCGGTCGACACGCCGCGTGATTTTCTTGGGCTTTGGGCGCACGTTGAGGCCCTCACGCCGACGGATACGTTGCACCTGCTTGTGGCTGACCGTCCAGCCTTCTTTGGCCAGCGAGCTACGGATACGCCAATAGCCATAACGCGGATACACCCAAGCTAAGGCCACAATCCGCTAGTAGAGTTGCTCTCGACGATTCGGCCCGGGTTTCGGCATATATCGATAGGTCGACCGTGCCATGCCCAGATAGCGACAGGCCCTGCGCACCGAGCACAGTCGCTGAGCAACGACATGGGCGACGGCCTTTTTCTGTTGCGCAGGGCTCACCTTTTTTTGAATTAACCTCTTTGAGCACCCGGTTTTCCAGCATCGACTCGGCGAGCATTTTCTTCAACTCGGCGTTTTCTTTTTCTAATGCCTTCAGCCGTTTGGCATCGGCTAACTCCATGTCGCCGTATTTCTTTTTCCAACGGTAGAAGGTCTGCTCGGAAATGTTGTGCTCGCGACAAATAGCCTGGGCGGTTTCGCCCCCATCGGCCTGACGCAGAATGCGGATAATCTCTTCGGTGCTATACGTTTTGCCTTTCATAACGGCCCTCTATTCCGACTAAGAAAGACTCACGCCAAAACTGGATCAACTATCGGAGGTCACGCCAATCTCAAACTCATTGGATATTCTCATGAATCAAGAAAAGTTAGTCCCCTCTTTGAATCATTATTTAAGTCTATTGCTCACAACTTTTGCTTTATTCATAGCTCCTTGTGTAATTATTATTTTTAGAGACATCCCTACTGACAACGAGCCCTATCCAATATTTTTTACCTTCCTTTACACGGCATTATACCTTAATGTTCTTTCGTTTTTTTCTACTATTATTGTAGGACTTCTAAGCATGAAAAATTTAGATCACATAAACATTATCGAAATGGAACCAACTCAATACATGCTTTATAAGACAGCTAAGCTCTATAATACCTCCCGATAATTTTTAGAATAAGCGTATACAGCTTTCTTGCGATATTTCCATCTTTTGTGGCTACAAAAAAACTTCTACTCAATTCTACGATTCATGGTTTTCTGGTAACATATTTACTTATAACCTCTTTTGTAATGACCGTACTTATTTTGATAAACAAATACTCTTTGAAAGAAAATATGCTCAGCATTAAGCGACTCTGGAGTGAACCCCAATAATTGATCCACTGTTTAAGGAAAGCCAACAATCTGCTCCACCAATCTTCCACTAAGAAACATCCCACCTGCACGTGCTCGATGGCCACTGCTTGGGTACCAGAATAACTTGGAAGAGGGCGTTTCAATTTCATATAATTGTGCGTGCAAATTTATTATGTCCTGCGTAATCAACCGGCGCTATCGGCCAGGTGACCCCGGTCACGTTTGTTTGCCCGCCCCCTTCGTACATTTCGCATGTTGACCATGACATAGCACCATATACAAGGAGCCATCAAACTTATGAACGTTCCATTTTCTAGCAGAGAACTCCAATTAATCCTTACGTGGAAAGACGGGACAGAATGGCCCGACGAGATACGCGTGCTGAACAAGTTGCGCCTTGCACTAACAGACGCCATTCCACTACAATTGAGCGTTGTACAAGCAGGCATCGTTCGTATATGGGCCGAGGAACACACGAGTGGGCATTATGGGGGCGGCCAAATATTTAACCTGGAGGAATCGTCAATTATTCGCAAATTGGATACCGCGATAGCAGGGCTCAATAAACTGGATAGTGATTAATCCTTAACACCTTGATTCGATATAGCCTTCGAGGAATATCTAACGGCTGCTCACTGTAGATATGAAGCAAAACATGGGGCGACTACAATCCCGTCATATACTCCATTCGGTAAAGAAGAGCGGGCTAAGTTGATCACCCAAGCGATAGAACCGACCGGCTTTCTACCACCCGGCCCCACCGCTTGGATGCGACGGGGGCTTTTCGCGTGTGCGTCGGCGGCGGTTTGCGTAGAGTACTCGTCCCACAGTCGCTGATGCATTCCGCGCAAGCGACGCTCTTCTAACCTTTGGCAGGAGGCGCTCTCATATGACAATGCAAGCAGGTGTGTGTGACCCATGGTCTATGGAGCATATCATGGCACTCGCGGCTGGAAGAGTTCGGCGATTGCTAAGCGCTACGCCAGGGTGAATCCAGTGCATCTGCAAAAACATGCGGATCGTTTGGAATAATTACCCGGTCATACGCCAGACAACCTAGAGCCAGAGCCTAAATAGCCTTGAGTCCCTAACCATTGAATGGAGAATCTCATGGATGCCAAAAACCAATCGACAGAAGACGAAATCGCCCCTACAGAGCAAATACCAAGCGACACAAATCCAAACCCAGTTCTTCTGAATTACTCGTAGGGCTTCTTCGGCGTAGGCGCCTACTTGCTGTACTGGGCCATAAGTGGCTGGTATGGCGAAAGCAGGGCTGAGGAGGCCAAACTGGCATTCGCTACCTTACTGGGCGTATTGGCTTTCCCGCTCGGTTTGTTTGTGAGGCGGTGGGCTCATCGAGGATTTACCAAAGCACTTGGAGAGAGACCGCTTGACACATCCTACAATGCTCACTTATGCATGGAGTAACCTGGCGACATAAGGAGCTGAAGAGTAAGACTGAATCGAGATCTATACGAGGCCAGTCGCACACATGCCTAATACTTTGTTGATACTGCCCAATTACAACCGGAGTGGCTACAGCCAATACGAGAATTCAAAAGCCCCATCGAGATAGACACCTCGATGGGGCTTGCAATTGGCAATTCCCTTTGCCATCTTTCATCTTGCGCCATACCCAACCCCTGGGACCGTGTTAACCCAAAGGCGACGTACGGTCAATACTAAAGCAAATCCTTTTGCCTTTTATTCGTTCCACCCCATGCGTTTTATCGGGACCGTAATCATCCGACGAAACGTATGATCGTTATATGGGCCAGTTCCTTTGCCCAACCATTGACTTTTTCTCATGCGTTCCATCGGTACCGTTCAAGCTGAGGCAACGCATGGTTAAATAGTGGGCAAATCCTTTGCCCCTCTGGTAATTAACATCGGCGCCCTATTCAAGAGCTTTAGAAATATTAATACTAATTGATAATATTTATTGTGAGGCACAACTCATCCGTGTGCCTGATCGATAATTGACCACACATACTATAGCGATGAAGAAACGTTACTAACATGCTAACGAGGAGCGCTACGGAAGAGCTATTTAGGTGCTGGATGAGTCGGGCAACGCGAGGAAAGCTGAGGAGCTGACGCTTAGGCGGTGACGAGGTGGAAGCTGAGGTAGACATTGAGAAGATCCAGCAGAACAAAGCCCGGCGTCAGCAGCCCGAGACCGCTTATCAACAGACGCGTGGGTCTATAGCGGCCCTCTACGAGTTCGCGCCCCCGGAAGGGGGCGAGGAGGCTGGGAACGCAAATCAGAACGGTCAGGTGGTAGAGGACGAGCTGGTAGGTGCCTAATACTATTGTATAAAGGGCAAGAGAGACCAATGGACGCAATCAAAGGAATCGTCAACAAGGTAGCCAGCCGTAGATGGCGGTGACGGCGGTAGCGGGCGCTGCGGTGAATACTGGTATCACCGACCTGACCTGGGCTGATGGCGGCGATGGCGGTGGCTTATATCGTGGGGCAGACGGTGGTGGATACGTGGGGCGAGTGAGGCACGACGATAGGCAAAAAGACGCGGGGTGCCTCTTACTGCTGTCCCATCGGCACTTACCACATGTTGCCCACAGTATGTCAGTTCCTGTGTTAAATAGTCTCGATCTAAATGGACCAAAATAGGTGATGCGGTCATTTTTCAGAGAATCGTAAGCAGTATCCCGTAAACGCCATTATCAGAGCCGCCACGCAAGTGGGACACTTGGGTATTTTCGGGTTGTCTAAGCCATCAATCTACGGTCAATATGTGGCTCTCTGATAATTTAGTTATCGGTATATTACCTGAAAATGTTAACAGCTATAACGAATTACAAGGTCGAAGTGGCTTCATTTTTAAGCCTTTCAATCGTTTGTAAATCGGTTCAGCCCGAGATGGACTTTCAGCGCCTGATGTAGACAAAGGAATGATGTCGCAGTCAATCTACGAAATGTATGGAAGGCGTGGGAGCAATATCGTGATCGAGGTCACTGGCCTATGGCGGCGGTGGCGATGGCTTATATCGTGGGACAGACACATAGGCGTGCCGGCCACAAGTCATCGCCCATTGGAACTCCGGGGTTGGCTGAACAGCATCTCGGACTTGTCCATCCAAAAGATTAGCTGATGCTTATTCGAATTTATTCTTTACAGATACCGCACCATTTTCATATACTCGGTACCATGAATACCTTCGAATGGATTTTCGCTTTTCTGGTTATCCTTGGCTGTGTTGTCAGAGTGGCCCAGATGATCGGAGACCGTTTAAAAGACCGCGAGAAGCCTAATTCTGGCGCATCTGAATGGCACAGTGGTGCATTAAAAAATCTGTTAGTCATCATTATGGTCATGATGCTCATCAACATCGTACTTTTCGTGATAAACTGAGGCTGTGTGGCATGTCAACAAAACCAGCTTAATAAGAGTTCCCAGAAGCACCCGTATTTCGGCTCATACCGTCCAAACAGGTCGAGCAGGTCGCTATAACGTATCCGGTTCGTTATTGGTTTTCCCTGACTGGATTACCTATTTTGGTCCATTGAGAGTGAGACGTTTTGGTTTGCGATAAATCCTTCTGGGATTACATAGCCCAACCGGCTGTGTAGCCTTTCGATGTTGTAATGCTGGCGCCACTCTTCAATGACGACCCGGGTGGCGTGATTCCCAATAGTTGATCCACTTTCGATGTGAGTGTTTCTTAACAGCGTACCCCCTTGCCCCTGCCGCTGAGAACACCGCAGACGCCGCCTGACGCCCGCTAACACCCCACCCCCGCCGCTTGGATGCGACGGGGGCTTTTTGGTATACTGTCGGCAAATCTCTGGCAAAGGAGCGGCTACTATGACTATTGAACAACGGTTGGATCAACTGGAGAAGCGCAACAAACGCCTTACAGCGGCATTGACCCTGATGGCCGTGGCAATCTGCGCGGTGGTGACGGTGACAGCGACAGGTGATAGGTGATAAGAACGGCCACTTCGATAAGTTAAGAAATGCTCTCACCGAAAACGGTGTAAATCTACGCGGTCAGGTCAACGTCAGTATCAACCCTACTGAACTCAATCATAGGGGCTGGATCACCTATATGACCACCTGTGCGTATAGCATCGACACCTCTGTAAAATGTTGATCGTGATTCAGCGCGCTGCCGAAGCACTGGACAAAGCTTCTTCATAAATCGCTTTTAGCAACGAACGATCGTCTTTACTATCAACATCCTGAGTAATTTCCCAAATCATTAAACCGCCGGTTTCATTGTTTTTGGCTAGCTGAACTTTTTTAACCATAGTACCGATGCCATTGTAATATATTTCATCCACTTGGTCAGAATTTTCTGCGCCCGAATGTTCGTTCACAATTTTGCTGTAGGAAACATACATCAAATTAGGCATATCATATCGGAAGTCATATCCATAGAACGGTACCCCAACAACGAGTTGCGTGGAAGGAACATCACGCATAATGAAGTGACTTAAGTCCCCCTTGGCTTTGGAATATGATGAATGCTGACCGGCAGTTTCTGGCTCCCAAGGGCCTGTAACATCATACGACATAAGGTTAATCCAATCGAATTGTTCCAGTGCGGCATCGGTAATTTGATTACTATACCATCTCCCCAAAGCAGCTGTCAGCAGCTTTTCAGGTTTTAGATGCTTAGCTAAATCAGTTACGAACTCTTCGTAATTGGTGGGGATATTATCCCCTTCTAAATCTACATCGACACCATCCAGATTGTGCTTTTCAACATATGAAACAAGTTGTGCCACAAAAATTTCGCGATTATCATTATTGAGCACGTCTTCATATGACGGTGCAATGGCACCGCCAAGTGATATGCTCACTTTAACACTATGCACGCTCGCTTTTGCAACAAGAGCGGCTATTTGATCGTCACTTAAATTTTCTTCCAATTTCCCGTCGCTGTCGGGGTTGCCAAAGGCGATATTTATATGGGTTAGCTTTGTGAAGTCTGCTCCCGTTAAATTGCTGTCAAAAGTTCCCCATGTGGGAAAATAGGCAATCACTTTAAATCCGTTAGGATATTTGTCGCTGTCGAAATCTATGTCGGTATCAGTATCCGTATAACTATCGCTGTATGAATCTGTGCCTGAATCAGTGACACTTCTACTATTGTTTCCGCTGTCCGAGCACCCGAACACCCCAGTACAAACGATCAATACCGTTAAAAGAGAAATTGTAATACGCACAGTAAATTCTCACTTTAATTTTTTTTGGTCGAATAAGAGCCAGCTGATGTGAATTCATACGTAAAACAAGGGGTTGGATCAAGTTAATAATGACTGCCGAGCAGATGAACAGCATACCGTATCCGAGGAGAACCAACTGACGTCGGCCGCTCACACCGACGAACCTGCATATGCTCGGCTTTAGGCGCCCTCTATCAAGTTGCATCAAATAGTCTGTCAGGAAAAAAAGATAAAAGACGCTCCAGGAACAATTGATATTTGGTCAGATAGGTACAGTGACGGTCTCTCCGCAGGTGATATCGCCAAGTGCAAAAGACAGGCCCAGCGGTGGGCCATGGCAGGCAATGTGTCGACAGCGGCCTTTGCTTTGGTGAATGGGAAGGCAGGCATGGACGTACTCGCGCTAACAACTATTGGTGAAGGGGCCAAGAAAAAAGAGAGACGTTCACGTCCAAGTGTAGTAATGGTGGTCGTTTTAGGTAGCGTGTTGGTTGTAGTCGCAGGTATATTTCTCGTCGGATGGAGTTTAAGTCAGTGCACGCACTGCGGTCCGTATTGAGAAGTACAATGTGGATGTCATGGACGCCTTCAACCAAAACAGCGAAGAGCAGACTTCCGAACGGTAGCAGCCGCAAGTCTAAGGCGAACCGACCGCTACCCGCCGCTGCTGCCGGCGAACCCGCATACTCTGCATACGCACACCCCCTTGCCCCTGCCGCGAAGAGCACCGTAGACGCCGCTTGACGCCCGCTAACACCACGCCCCGCCGCTTGGATGCGACGGGGGCTTTTTGCTTGTGCGGCGGTCGGCAGCGTGCGTAACGTATTCGCTACATCGTCGCTCACGCATTCCGCGCTGGCAACACATTTTTCTAACCTTTGGCAGGAGGTTATTTCATGGCCCTCATTTCTGTACGAGCGTTTATACTCGACAAGGCGGAGGAGGAAACCACACTTTGACAAAGGAATTATTTGCTAACAGCAAGATCGTGTTTGAAGGCTTTGAATCAGGTGAGGGATAGGATAGTGTGCAGACAGATTGCAATGAGGGCACAATGTTGTCGGCAAACCTTGGCAAAAGAGCGGCTCCGATGACTATCGAAAAACGGTTGGATCAGTTGGAAAAGCGCACAGGTTTTCTGACAATAGCTTCGATAGTAATAGTGGTGATTGCTATCCAGTTTTCCGCTTATGAAGATGTTCCTGCAGGCCCATCATGTGGTATATCTGACCCCGATGCGTTGGCAAGGCGAAACCTCTCAGAATGCGACCTGGCGAATGCGATGAGAAGCCCGACTGTGGGGTCCCAAATCGTTCATGACTTGTACTCTCCCGTTTCAACCAAGGCCTCGAAGTAGCGTAGCCGCTTGCGCTCGCCGTTCGACATGCCGTCCCACTGGCTGCGCGGGATAGGCGTTTGGTCATGCTCATCATTGCGCTGGCGCCAAACGCGTTGGCAGCCGATGACGGCGACGACGCGCGGGATTTCGGTGTGGTTGGGCGAACCGCGGTGCAGGACGCGTGGATCGCGGATAAGCACGTCACCGGCCTGCATGAACAACGGTTCAAGGGCGATGTCGCCGGCGTTGATTTTGGCGACGGCCTCTTCTTTCTCCAGCATATGGGTACCGCGGGAGACTTCGATGGGGCCGTGTTGGGGGCCCACATCTACGAAGGGGAAGTTGACCGCGATCAGCGTCGGCGGATAGATGGTCCACTCCTCCGGGAAGAGGTTTCCCACGTCGGCGTGGACCGCTTGGTAGACCGAACGAGACAGTGGCGTGTCAGTGGCGTACTGGGCAATAGCCATGTCTTCGCCCAGCAGCCCTGTGACGATGGCAACGATAGTCTCGTCGGCGAAAATGCGGGGGTCGTAAAAGGGCGGAACTAGTGGAAGTGAGATATAGTGGCGGCGCGGACCGCGGTTGGGATGGTTGTCGATCTCGTCCATATGCTTGGAGAGGATTGGGGCGAAGGCATTATTGCATTCCTCCATCAAGGTACGGGGCAGGTGGCCGGGCAGGATCGTGTAACCGATCTCGCGTACTTCTCTTACTTTGGCTTTGATCTCTATGGACATGGATTACTCGCAGACGATAATAGCCTTACTGCGGCTATACATAAGAAGCAGGGGAAACCAATGGACACAATAAAAGGAATCGTTAACAAGGTAGCCAGCCGTAAGCTGGCGATCACAGCGGTGGCGGGTGCTACTGCGGTGACCGGGACCATCGAATGGACCTGGCCTATGGCTGCGGTGGCGGTGGCGTATATCGTAGGTCAGACGGTAGTGGATACCTGGGACGAGTGAGGTGCGAAGAGAGGCAAAGAGAAGCAGGACGGCTGTGAGGGCCGCCCTGCTTTGATGTGTTCTATCTGGAGTGTTGGTGTTAGCCGCTGGCACCTTAACCGCCGCAGAAGGCATCAGCCTCGGAATGAGCTTCTGCGGCTGCCTGGTGGCGATCCACTTACAATGGCCCACTGCTATTTGACCAGATTTATTTCATCAACATGATCCTGTTCGTTTCATTGATTAGCGAGCCACTGAAGCCTTCATCTCGCCCCAGCTGCGCCGCTCCACGGACGTAGAACCGTCAGGCAATGTGACCGTATTAGGCACCAACACCTGAAAATCGCTCTTTATCCATTCCAAACTTTCGTCTGGATCACCCAACGTCAGCCGGTCATCACTAATCTCATATGAAATTATAAACCCCTCAGAATATTCCTCTTCCTCTTCCCATTCGCCACCCTCCTCATTACGCCAAAAGGAAGCAGCCTTTCCTGCGGCAATACTTCCCTCAGAGGTTCCGTAGCGACCAACATCTATGCTATGTACGTATCCATCGTCCTCCTCCACCCGATTGAAGATCGTAATCCCGTCTGGCCGGAAAGAAATATACTTTATTGACCCGCCATCCATAGCAGTCCACACTCCAAGTAAATCTTCATCAATTCCACCTTCCGCCGCGAGAGAATCAGAATCTGCCGATTGCCCAAATGCGACGGCAGTGATTGAGGTTAACAGTATTGTGATTACCCTGATCATAGACTAAGTAACTCCTCGGTTAAAGATGGAGCAGTTGGGCTATAAAGGAGCCCCAAATGGACCTCAAGAAAAGCGAGTGAGGCGCGACGACAGGCAAAGAGTAGCGGGACGGCTGCGAGGGTCATCCCGCTACTCGAATCATAGCACGACGGTATAGATGTAGTCCTTCATTCGAAGTATAGGAAATTCAAACGCCTCTTCCAATTTTTTTTGCGCTACAACCGGTCATCGTAGAGGCGTATCGTTATCGGACCCTAGGTTCCTACAGCATAAGGTATGGTGGAGCAGCGAAACGGGACGTCCAAATAACCGTCCTGCTTCGCTCACCCACGTATTCTCCGCCTATGCCTATCGCGGTCCAGCATCTCCCGTTCGCTCTTCCAGAATTTTAGTTGTTGCTTATTCATAGTCTTTCTGTGCGAATTTCCTTTAAATTTCGTATACTCAGGGCATGAGACTTTTAGTTTTATTTTTATTCGTGTTCTTGACTTCTTACGGAGCAATGTATCTGCTGGGCCAACGGGTAGGGTTTATAGCAAAAGTTGGAGATCCTGGATGGAAAGGCCATATCGGCAACGGTTTGACAGCTCTCATTTTTTCGGTGATTTTGACCTTTTATCTGCTCCATTGATTCAGGTCCCCCTTTTTAACCAGCATACCTAAACTTCGGCTCGCCATCCTAAAACAGGTCCAAAAGTCGCTGTCCATGCCCTGGGGGCCCGTCCTGCCTCTTTCGCGGGCGACATACGTGATTAATGCTGTACCGCAGAGCATCAGCAGGATGGTGGTTGCCGGTCTATATATCTGAGGGTTAAATTCCACCTATAGCGGAGCCTGTGGGGCCACAAACAGAGATTTGAATGGGACGAGTGACACCATACAAATAGCGTCTCAACAAGCCCGAGGTCGGAGATTACGTTGAACTTCCCGCCTGTCCGCTCTCTTTGACAGTCTTCGCAGCAGCCATCAATGGTTCCAGAGCCATAGTGGCCATTCCCGGAAAGCTATCGTTTGGCCGGATGACAGCAAGCCGAGTACCATCGTGATCCCCCCCATCAAGAAGTCCCTGATCTCTGCGGCAAAAAAGATCGACGCCAACCATATCCACCCTCATCAATTCCGCCACACCTAGGCCACCCGACTGATAGACCAGGGTGTGCCCATGGAGCATATCATGGCGCTCGGCGGCTGGAAGAGTTCGGCGATGGCTAAGCGCTACGCCAGGGTGAATCCAGTGTATCTGCAAAAACATGCGGATCGTTTGGAGGAATTGCCCGGTCATACGCCAGACGACCTGGAACCAGAGCCTACATGCTCCTGAAGATCCAACCAGAGTTGCCAATAAGGCGTGCTCCTCCCCACCCTATTTTGTGTGAGTTTCAATTATTTATTATATATAATAGGTAGCCTCATCAGAGGCTATTGACTCCTTAAGTCTTGTTCTAAAACCTTTGGCAGAAGGTATTTCGTGAATCCGCCTCTTCGCTAATTTACAGTTTTCTCTTCTTTAGAGGCCAATTAATTGCGTGCTCTCTTACTCACTTGCCTTTTTAGCAGGAAGTTATTGAACAAATGTCAGTGTTTGTTCCCATATCACAAGTTGGAGACATAGACCAATGTGTAAAAGATTTCATGTAGTCCAAATATGGGTAGTTCTCGTCTTCGCCATTAACTGGATCGGCCTAAAAATAGCAGTTGGGGCTGAGGAAAGCCGAATAGCCGAATGGGTAACACTCTTACCGGACCATGAGAGTGGTTGGTATCACCATCCAGATTTGTCGCCTGATGACCGATACACGGCCATGAGTATTGGCGCGAGAGACTTCGACAGGAATACTATCTGGATTCACGATTCGGAGACTGGAAAGCTTACTCAGTTGACAACACCTGAGTCAAAAATGATTTGGGGAGATGTCATGGTTCGCTGGTCTCCCAATGGGGAACTATTGGGCTTTGCATCGGACCGAGGTGGCGAAAGCCATTTGTACACTATTTCAGCGGATGGCAGTAGCCTGCAGAAGATTACCTCCAAGCCCCTGCCTTTTTTAGCATGGGATTGTCGTTTCTCCTTCTCTCCCGATGGCCGAAAAATACTTTACAGCGATGGCGAAGATGGCGAAGATGGCGAAGATGGCGAGACAAATCTCTATACTTTTGACCTCGTTGACAAGCGGATAGAGCAGATCACGAATTTTTCAGGGAGAGTGATTTCAGCACCTGATTGGTCTTCCGATGGTAAATTTATTGTGTACCAATTAGATGAAAAATTCTACATATGGGACCTGGAACGACAAGTTGAATCCTTGGTAGATACAGACCGAACAGGATCTTTTCCAACCTGGTCCCCGGACGGACAGTGGATAGGTTTTCAGCGAAGAGAATATAGTTATTGGAGGACTTACCTGGTATCGCGCTCTGGTGGTCCCGCTATCATGGTGGGGCCTGGCGATGCCTACCATAGCCAGGTGCCGTCTTGGTCAAGTGACGGTAACCATTTAGTGTACCATGGAGGTAAGCGTGAAGTGCTCCCGGTGGTTGTACGTAGTTTAGCCGATGGATCCGAACAAGTCCTGACAGACTCACTAAATCATGTTGGATGGTTCTGGGGTTCTTGGTCTCCCAATTCGCAGCTACTGACCTTTATGAATACCGATTTCCAAAATGGTATTCAGGTGACGGAACTGATGATGGGCGATATCGATACAGGGACTATTGTCACCATTGATCGGGTCTATCCTCAGCCGAGTTCTGCATTGCGACAGATGCCGGTTTGGTTCGCAAACAGTGAGCGATTTCTTATGGTCAAAGGAGACTCAACTAACTCTGAGATAGTGGCGGTCGATGTAGGTGATTTGACTTCACAGACACTGACGACTGTCCAGGGTATAAAGTGTGAAGCCGTCCTTTCACCCGACGAGGAACTGATCGCCTTCTTGGTCAAATCTGGTAAGGGAATGGATATTTGGCTGTTCGACCGAGTGACAGAGGAGGAGATGCAGCTCACCTTTAACGAAAGAGAAAAGGCGCAGTTGCGCTTCTCACCAAATGGTGAGCAGATAGCGTTTGTTCAAAACAATCCTATAACGAAAAACGACATTATGGTCGTCTCGGTCGACGGCGGCGCCCCAATACAGATCTCGAAAGATACAGAATGGGAGTTAGATCCTGACTGGATTGATAACGACTATATCTCGTACACGATGCATCCCGTAGGGTCGACGAGAGTATTCGCTCACGGCAGTCTCGAAGATGAGCCTACGCGGGATGTTATATCTAGCCCTGGAGCACATCTTGTCATGCCTTATTGGTCGCTCGATCGTAATCACCTCTTCTATCAAGCTGGCTGGCCTCAGGGACCGTTTATGCTGCGGGACATAAAAACAGGGAAAAAAGAGGAATTAATCTCCATTGTACAGCAGCCGATACTTAGCAGTGATCAGAGTCGCGTGGCCTATATAGATCCTAAGGTTAGATCCCTCCAATTTCTTTGGCGTGAGAACGTTGAGCACATCGTTCGAACAACAAAGTTGCCCTGAGCTATGGCGATCCAAACTCGACAGTTTCCGATCCTTTTCGGCCTCGCCGGTACTCTGTTCTCTGGACTGTTTATTGCTTTTTACCTGTTGGTATTCGATTCGATACAGGAAATCTTCACTGTCCAGGATCAGGCAATACTTGATAAATTGGCAACTGGCGCTGCACAGCGACACCAACAATTGTATAGAGAAGCAAAAATTCTACATCGCAGTCGGGGAGTTCAGCGGCTCTTTGCTACCACGAAAGAGGAGATGCCAGATGAGACTGTCGTTCGAAGTCTCCAGCAACGCTTACTGGATTGGCGCGACCAGTTTCCTGCTGGAGCTTACCGTTCAGCTTCCTATCTTAGCCTACAGCTTGAACCAATCTCTGTTGTCGATTTTAGTTTACACGGAAGATTCGGCAATCAAGAATCGAGCGAAAATACAGACATGTATAACAATACACCGACCGAAGAAGAAACTATCTTATCGAATCCAACTATAATACAAAGCTGGTCTCTAACTCCACCAATTTTATCAGGTGCTTATGTTCTGCAGTTGAGTGATAGTACTCAGGTCTTACGTACTGTTCTTCCGATTCTCGATCGCAAAACTAAAGAGCCTAACGGCTATCTGGCTATCGACCATAAAACCCCAGACAGCTGGGCTCTTGATAAAAGTAAACAACTGCTCGTTATCGATCGAAATCACGGGCATATCGTATACTTTTCTTCTGATCCTCAAGCCGCCGGCCAGCCTCTGGAGAGACTCCAGGAACATTTCCATGAGGCATTACTCCCAACAGTTGAAAACAGTTTGGGTTCGGTTGTACTAATGTATGATGATACCGAATTGCTACTAAGCCGACAGTTAGAGAGGGATTCGGGAATAGAAGTGGCAATGACGACTTTACTCGATCCGTATACTGCTGGCCCAAGAATGCGAGGACGACTGCTAATTGTTGCGTCTCTTCTCTTTGTACTCATAGCCGGTATTTCGATCTATGTACTCACCGCCCGCGTGCGCCGGAATGCTGAGGTACTTGAGGCGACCAACGGTAAACTTGAACAAGCAAATAAATTGGTCTCTGATCATAACCGCTTGCTGGAAGAGGAATTGCAAACGGCACATGATATGCAGATGAGTCTTATGCCACAGAAAAATCCACAAGTCAGCGGTTTCGACATCGAAGGGGGGTGTATCCCGGCCACGGCTGTGGGTGGCGATTTCTACCAGTATTTCTTAATTACGGAAGAAAGGTTAGTAATCGTAATGGCAGATGTCACGGGACACGGTATGCAAGCAGCCATCCCGACTATGGTTTTTTCCGGTCTCCTCGATACACAGGTGAATTACTCACCCACAGTCGAGGATTTGATGCCCCAACTGAACCGATCCTTACATCGGGTCCTTGAGCCGCGCACCTTCGTGTGCCTGTCTCTTGGCGAGCTTAATCCCCTGAGCGGACGACTCCGGCTATCTAATGGCGGTTGTCCCTACCCTTTTATCTATCGGACCTCAACAAAGGAAGTTGAAGAAGTTAACCTAAGTGCACTGCCGCTCGGAGTTCGTGCCGAGTCGACATATGAAGTTAAGGAAGTCAATCTCGACCCAGGTGATATCGTCGTGATGTGTTCGGATGGAATTATTGAAGCCGCCAACAAAGACGGAGAGCTATATGGGTTCGATCGAGTAACGAAAGCGATTCATTACGCTGGCAGACTAAAAATGAATGCTCAGGAATTAATTAGGCACTTATTTGATGAGGTCGAAAAATTTACACAGTATAGCGAGCGAGACGATGATCAGACGGTAGTGGTATTGATTCGAACTGAAAAATAGTTCGAATGCCGGCAAGGATTGGCGACAACATTACAACACGGAAAGACCTAACAGTCGGCTGGGTCATATGAGCCCGGAGAGCTTTATCGAAAACCAAAAAGTCTCGCCTTAAATGCACCAAAACAGGTAGTCCGGTCAATGTCCTTCAAAACACAGAAACCGTCCTCAATCAACTCAAGTGCTTTTGCCTCTATGTTTAAGTCGGCCCTACCCAGGTTTTGGTCATGATCCTCCCTGATTTTATAGCCGATTACTAGCAAGGGTAACTATTGATGTTCTCATCCTCTCACATATTGAGTATAGATACACGACCTCTTTCAAGGTAGAAATAATCAAACCCGATGTCTGGGGTCTTAGGTCGCTATTGGACGATGGCACAATAGATCAGAGCGAATTCGCCGTCACAACCACGTATCGCCGCGTATCAAACCCGTAGCTTAACAACGGTGACATCAGCGACCAGCTGGACATCACGCCCGCTAATGAAAAGCCCCCGCCACTTGGATGCGACGGGGGCTTTTCAGTCCAGCCTGCGTCTACCTGACCGCGCCTCCGAGACGATCACCTCGACACCCAACCGATCAACAAACAGCCGGAACTCCTCCTCGTCTCGCGTTCGATGCACCACCGCGCCATGGCCCCCACCCCAACAGTAATGTGACTTCGCCACCTAACGCATCACACCATAAGCCACCGCCCACCTTTCTCCCTCCGCCGACGGCGCACCACCTCAACGTCCGCCTATCCCCCGGTTCGTTGCATCTAAAACCCCCTTTTGCGCCCAGCGGGCCCCTCCTTTGTCGTCCGCTGGCTGGCCACGCCCTAAAAAGCGGACGCCTAAAGCGCGCAACCGGCGGCACACGGGACGAGCACACGACCAAATCGCTTGACCCGAGGACATAAAAGGGCCTTTATAGTTCCTATACATCTCTGACCGATGACGCCAACACTGTTTACTGGACCTTGGACGGTCGGGTAATGGACCGGGTCGATATCGCCGGGTACTTCGGCTCCAATACCGAGTCTGTCCAGGATGGCGCTTACGTCACCATCTCGGGCGTGGGAGACGGCACCTGGAAGATCGATGACGTGGCGATCTTAGCGAGCTCTTTAGACGTGGCCGAAGAGACCGGGGAAGACGAATGAGCCCATGATTACTAGCTGCTTCAAGAAGACACGTGTCGGATGGTTTTTTTTGACGCTCTGCCTGTCGCTCACCTCTCAACACCTCCCAGCACAGGTGGTCGTGATCCCCGAATACAAGAGTGTCCAGTATCCGGTACCACCGGAGCCCGAGGGTGAGGATCAGCCACCCGATGTGTCCGGCGAGTTTCGGCCGCTGCGCCTGACCGCGAGTGATGTCAGCTGGCACGACAATCTTCTCCCCGAGTTCCCGTTCACCTTGAACCAACGTGCGACCGTTTGGCTTGCCGTGTATGAGCATTCTTCGAGAACGGGACCACGTGGACCGTTGGGGGCGTGGGTCAGTATGGGGCCGCAGGACCTTCTCGTTTACGTATCCCCCGGACAGGCCTTTGAAGCGGGCTCACATTCGCTGCGGTGGGATGGAGAGGACTGGCTCGGGCGCACGTTACCCTACGGGGTGTACGAGTTCGACCTCATCGCCGTCAATAACCTCGACAAGCCCGTCCTCGCCGGTCCGGCGGCGCGCACCGGCTTCGGCCGCACTCTGATCGATACGCGGCACAACCCGCCCGAAATCTGGGTTCAGGAATATGAGAGACATCGGAAAGAGCACGGCCACCGCGCCGGCGACATGATTCGCGGCACTCTGGGAACGGATTACATCGCCGATCCGACCGCCTGGGAGCGTTGGTCCTACAACGAGGTACTGGACTTCGACGGTGCCCGCACCATCAGCATGCAGCTGGACGACCAGGATACTGACGTGTACTGGACGACCCATCTGGACGGCGACCGCGGCGGGCTCTACAAGATGCGAATCGATCGCGCCGGCAAGCGCTGGGTCCGGGATACCTCGTTTGCCGACAACGGATTCGCCCGGATCAGGGAAGACCGGATCATGGACATCAAACCGTGGCGCGACGTCGTCTACGTCGTATTCGAGGGCCGGGTCATAGGTGATCCCGTGTGCGCGGTGCAGGCCTGGAGCAAAGAGACGGGAGAGATCGTGCGAGAGATCGATGTCACTGAGTACTTCACTCTGGTCAAAGTCATGAACGGCAAAGCGAGCAGCGGCATCCCTTCGGGACCGATGTATCTGGGCGTCAACAACCACGGCCTCTGGATGACGAGCTGGAGTGGCGGGACACCTATCGTTTTCTCCGATCACATGGGGCATGTCAGGTGGGTGAACCGTTTCGGTGATCTCTTCGGAGACCACTTGTCGGTGGACGAGGCTGCGGATACGGGTCTGCCCGCATCCGGAGGACTCAATCTGCAGATCGAGCCAGACCCCAGTGGCCGCGCCGTGTTCTTCGGTACGGTAGGCAACGATCGCAGTGCCTATTTCTCCGCTCTTGGCCGCGACGGGGCCGGCCTCTTCGATGTTTTGTTCGAAGAGTGGCTCTTCCCGGGATCCGATTCGGGACGCTTCACCATCGTAAAAGAGGACGGACCCTACGATGGGATCTACTACGCTGCAGGCACGCATCATCTGGTAACGGGTGCCCGGGGATTCATCGAGGGCGAGAAGTTCGGCCCCGGCAGGCTTCTTCATATACCGTATGATTTGGTGTCCGGGCGATGCAATTACGGACCCGAGAATTGAGGAAGTGACCGTGACCTTCCGCAGCTGCTGGAAACTCGTTTGGCCGCTGATAGCCTGGGGACAGACCCGCAGCTCTATTCGATTACGTAGCCTGATTCACTTGGGCATCGGTACGCCTGTTGCGCTGCAAACCCGTCCATTCAACCCGGGCCTAATGATCGGTGCGGACTGCAGCGACCAAACCTACAACCGCACAAGAGCTACCTCTCGACCATCTTTAAATTCGGTATCCGCTGCAGCTACATTACGGTCAACCCGGTAGAATTGATAGAAGCCGCGCCCGTCGTCGTCGAGACCTACGAGGGCTTTCATGAGGACCAGCTTGCCCTGCTACTTACATACTGCCCTCCTCATACGCGCCTTATCGCGACCATGTTAGCCGATACAGGCATGCGACACCGCGAAGAGCTTGGCGCGATGACCCGTTCATAGATCCACTTCGACGAGTCTCCCTTCCCCCGGATCGTCGTTCCCGGCGAGGCATCCAAAAACAGAGTCCCCAGGACGATACGAATGACCAAACGCGTCGAGGCTCTACTCCGTGAATTCATGAAAAATGGATTGGCCTTCGATGTACACATCGACACCAACGACAACGGAGGAAGCAAGATGCAGGAATACCGCTGACCCGCTTGGCACCGGATCGTTCCCTACACGTCCATACGTAAGAGCCTCAGCTCAGCAGGCCACCGCACCGGCCTTGGCCATGTACGCCCCCACGACCTCCGCCATACCTTTGTGACACGTCTGCTGGATCTCAGCGTCCCTATCAAGCAGGTCAACAACCGACAGCACCGTAGACTCCGCCTGACGGCCGCTAAAGCCCCGCCCCCGCCATCAGCTTGGATGCGACGGGGGCTTTTCTTTTACCACGCCATCGCACCGTCCCGCCACCATCAGGAAATATCGTTGACCAGTTTAACAATTGTACCATTAGTATAGGTAGTCTGTATTTCATGAAATGGTCTGACAATATGGCATCTTAACTTCTCAATCATAGACTAAACGGAGCTCCATGAAATACGCGTTGCTCGCCGCATTGGTTTGTACCGTTAGCTTTATTACGTGCTCAGACGATGATGATGTAGTCGGCTCCTCTCCGTCGGATGAAAATCAAAATGTTGATATTGTTTTTACCTCGATGGTAATAACCGATGAAGAGCAGGCCATGATTACCGAAATGTTGGCGATGATCACGGAATACTATGCCGATGAGGAACTGGATCTTTTTCTGATACTGGCCGGCAATAAAGAGACGCTGGTCCCCGATATGTCGTGCCACAGCCACGATCAGGCGGTGGTCGAGCAGATGTTATCGGTAGGCAGCCCCACGTTTCTGCATTTGGCCCCCAAAGAAGCCATCGTCGAAGGAGCCCTTCAACCAAAAATACGCGGACCACCAGAGACCATCAAAGCGGCGATCGATTACGTCAATCAATTCAGCAGCAACGTCGGCGCGCTATCTGATGATGCTGGAACGGGGCGAATACTCTTCAATTTTACAAACGAAGCGTTATGTATAGTACAAGGAAAATGCCTTGATTTAGGCGTCCACCAACTCGGGCTGTTTACCAAAGATACAGAAGTCGTTACGGCAATGAATAATGTAGGATATGGTCTTAAAACGTGGAATGGGCTGCTAATCTTTTCTTGTCGTCGTTGTTCGTGGTACAAGTACATTTTGAATTAAAGTTAATCCTATATGTAGATGAATATTAACCAGCAAAACCAGGAGACGATAGGGGCAGGATGGGATATAAATATAGGACAGGTGGGTAATAGGTGTTTATGTAAAGTTGGAAAGATAAAGGGTGGGTTAAAATGGTTGGTAATTGCCACGACGATCGGCGAATAATTCACCAACTTCGGTTGACGTCGGCGAACGTGCTTAGGGCCGGTGTAACCATTAACAATCTGGTAGTCGCAGAGGCCCAGCCCGAGGCTGATGTCTTCTGCGGTTGCCAGGTGCAGGTCTGAGCATCGTATTTCGGGATTGGGAACCCCAAGATACCCAGCACCTTCAATTGTCGTATCACTACCATTCGCAGTCCTCCTTTAAGCGACACCAGTCCACTCAGCCCAGTCCTCCACCAGCGACACCAATGCTCCGCATACCGCCAGAGGCGCTGGTGGTCGGCCCCCTGCTCGTAAAGCCGACGGAATTTCTCAGCGAAGCGGCGTCTACCCTAAGCAGAAGTCCGCAGCCGGCGCCCCGGTACCACTCGATACCCTAAAAAGTCGAACCCGTTGCTCAATTGGCCGATGCAGCGTTTCGTCGCATGCAGACGGAGCCCCAAGTCGCTCATCACCGCATAGACCTCCTTGATTGCTCGCCGCAGCTTGTGCCGGATCGGCGCCATAATCACAAAGTCATCCATATAGCGCACGTAGAATAAGCCGTAGCGCCGCCAGAGTCCGTTCATCGCCTCATCCAGCGGAATCAACATCACCACCGCCAGGAACGGCGAGAGGCTGCCGCCGGCCGTCATACCGCGTCCGCTGCGGTGCCGGTCCGGTTAAAGCGCAGGTAGTCGGCCACCACCACCGCGCTCGCCGCATATGCCCCTCGTTGCCGCAGGATCCTCAAGCAGGACCTCATGGTCGATGCTCTCGTAGTAGCGAGCCACATCAAAGCGCGCCACGTAGTGATGGCGGACCTGCTGCCACATGATACGCCGCAGCGCCCCCTTGACGCCGCC
>JACLAC010010280.1_pt1 | contig 32687 bp, 25 predicted proteins | sample 8027881 | NCBI WGS metagenome assembly JACLAC01 (sample SAMN15725517, study PRJNA655200) | protist metagenome | isolation source: fluorescence activated cell sorting (FACS) single amplified genomes of... | place: Spain: Blaines Bay Microbial Observatory, Mediterranean Sea | collected 2016-01-19 | reverse complement strand
CTTTAGAGTTCTCAGTAAGCAAAGGTAACAAGTATTTCAGAAAGATTTTACTCAAAGCGATTTTGGTTGAGTGAAACGAAAAAAGCCCCAGCATCCGGAAAGTTTGGCGACAAGACGGAGTACTAGGGCCCAACACAACAAGACAACCCCAGCAGGGCCGGTTGTTGATGGCACAAATATATACGTAACCTGCAGGTTGCGCCATCAATTTCTGCAAGCAGACTGACCAGTCACTAGGGTTGTCTCCTGAAGTTTAGGAGACTGCTGGATGAAATGTCTACTTCGTCTCTTTTTTGTCCTGATCATCTTGGGACTGCTGCAAACAGGCTGTGACCGAATTCCGGAAGAAGGCACGATCGTTTATGATGTAGACTATCCCCGGGCCGACGAGGTCGATACCGGTGGAAGTGGTTCGGGCAGTGGAAGTGGCAGCGGTTCGGGCAGTGGCAGCGATTCGGGCAGTGGCTCAGGTACTGGTGAGGCCACCAACCCCAACGGCTCCGGAGCTGGCTACAAGCTCTCCAAAACAACCGCCTCTGTCACCGAGAGCGGGGCCGGTGACAACTTCACGATTGTCCTGAAATCCCAGCCTACAGCCTCTGTTCAGCTGCGCATCACCAATGCCGACAGCACCGAGGTCTCTCTGTCACCTTCGACGGTTACCTTCAGTACCAGCAGCTGGAATGCCACCCAGACCATCAGCCTTAGCGCGGTCGAAGATGCGATCACTGATGGCAATCAGAACACTGTTCTTACGACCTATGTCAGCTCTTCCGGAGATGACAACTACAGCAGTGGACTCGACAACCTGACGCTGACAGTGACTACGATTGATTCAGCAACCGGGCTCTCGACACCTTCCATCTCAGCAACTGCCGGTGGTGGACAGAACACGATCTCCTGGAGCGCGATCACCGGAGCCGACAACTACACCCTCTATTTCTCAACCTCTTCTCCGGCACACCCCGGGGGTACGCAGATCAGTATTGCCGGTGGTTTGACCTCCTATACACATGCCAGCCTGACTCCATACACGCCCTACTACTACCAGTTGGTGGCCAACAACTCCTCCGGTAGCAGCTCTCCCTCTTCAGAAGTCAGTGCCACCCCGACAAATTCACTGAGCTGTAACCAGACCTCGGGTGCCACCGGGACTGCCCCCAGCGGTTATAGTCTAATGGGCGGCCGCATATTTGATAACGGTTCTATGGATGCCTGTACGATTGTCGCTGTGGATGGTCTGACGCTGGGACGAAACCAGCGGATGGTCATAGTCTCCAATAACTACTTAACACCAGATTTTGATGACATTGCTGATGTAATGAGCCACGGGAGAGTAGAGCCTCAAGATAATTTGACACCCGGTTATGTGGTTGGAGTGCTCAAACCTGGCGCCAGCGCACCGTATGACCTATCTGATATTTACCTGGGATGGTCTTACAGGAAGGTTTATCAAGCTTCATCGAGAAGAGAAGCGGCAAACACTAAATCATTCGCCAGTCAAGAAGCGGTTAATGCAACAAGAGTGAGCCTTGCTTCTAACGCATCAGTAGGAACCACTACTGGTGGTCACTTTTGTCCACATTCTAACAGTGCTAACTATGGGCGTTTTACGCTCATGCAAACTGGAGCAGGGTCTGTGTTCGCTGGTTTTAGATATTTCATGCAAGCCTTTATGTTTGATGTCAATGACAATGGCACTACTCGCATAGGGGGCGAGCAGGCCTCTAATAGAAATTATGTATACTTCGACCATGCCCCAGCTTACGGTTGTCATCGAGGTAAAGAGGCAACCAATGACCACTGGGGTAGTAGCCGTACTAGTCAAGGTGGTAATATAAGTAATCCTGGAAGTCTAAGCATCTACGGGACAACGCCACTGCAGGTGGTGATTGCCGTCTTCGGCCGGCAGGGTAATCTGCCTACAATAGATAGTAGCAAACCTGGGAATCCAATTCCGTCGTGGAGCGCGACTAACTTCGATAGCTTTGGATTACTCAATTCCTCCGTGCTGCCACTTATCCAGGTCGTGCCTAGGCCTCTAGCTAATCCAGACAATCTGACGGCCACCGCCGGGGAGAGCCAGGTGACTCTGACCTGGCCGACACCGGCGGGCACTTCCGACAACTACAGCATTTTTTTTCGATACAACGCGGGGTCGGGTTTGAGGTATGGTCGCATCGACAATGTGAGCGGAAACGCCTACACCCATACCGGGCTGACAAATGGTTATGAATACAGATATACAATTTACACCAACAACAGTTCAATGATGGCCACGTCTCCAGCGATTGCCTATGCGACCCCTGCAGTGCCAGTACCTGTCTTAGACAATGCAACCCCAGCTGAGCAGCAAAATACGGTCTACTGGCAGGCTTATTCCAATGCTTCGAGCTACACCCTCTACTGGAAAACCTCCAGTGGGGTGAGCACCTCTGATGACAATATTACCATTTCAGATAACAGTTCGACTTCCTATGTTCACGGGGGACTAGATAACGGAACAACATACTACTACAAGCTGGTGGCAAACACAGCATCTGGGAGTTCGGCTCTGTCCAATGAGGTCAGCGGTGTTCCGACCGCCTATGACAACTGCACCACTTCAGGGATTCTGGCTGATAATGATACCGACTTGCTGGTCTACTATCCGTTCAATGGAAACCTCAATGATGAGAAAAATACAAACGGAGACGGACGCTACAACCTGACCAACTCTGGTGGTACGATTCGCTTCCCACAGGGCTGTGGCTATGGCTTGGCGGGTTACTTCAACACCACTTCCGGCTATGCTGAAAATACCCAGTTTACAGACAGCAATGTCGGAGGAGCCCTGGCTGCTGGCAATTACACGATCACAATGTGGGTCAACGCTGATGCCGACATGCCCAAATTTGCCTCGGCCCTGAACACCGGCTTCAAGGGCTCTACAGGTTGGCAAAATAAATCGCAAATCGACATTGACGGCAATGGCAGGATTGAGTGGCTGACAAAACTTGATAATGGCTCTGAGGCTGACATTGTTGACAGTAGTGCTCTTCCCCTTCACCAGTGGCATCACCTGGCAGCGGTTCACTATGACAACAACACGGCCCAATTATACTCAAACGGTACCCTATTGGGTACCACGACTCCTTTTTCAGCCAAATGGTATGGGTTGGTGGTTGGCTTAAATCGCTCCCAAAACATTGAGACCCGAACCTGGAAGGGCTACATCGATGAGGTCAAGGTTTATAAAAGACCCTTCAGCTACAATGACGTGATCGAAAAGTGTGGGGCGTATGCAGAGTGCCTGGTTCCCCCAGCTAATCTGGCAGCAACGGCGGCAGCCTATCAAAATACGCTCAGCTGGACAGCAGTCAACGGGGCATCAGGCTACAAGATCTACTGGGACACCAACGCAAACGTCACGACATCAGACACTTTCATCACTATTTCTGACAACAGTTCGACTTCCCACGTACACAGCAGCCTGACAGCTGGTACTACCTACTACTATCGGATAGTAACCCTTAAAAGTACGGAAAGTGCCCTCTCGAATGAAGTGAGCGGAACCCCGCCCCCTCCACCTTCCGCAGTTTCAGATCTTGCGGCGGCCAGTGGGTATCAGCAGGTCAAGTTGACCTGGTCTAATGTCTCGGGAGCAGACAACTATACCCTCTTTTGGGCCCTGAATGATCCTGTTGCGTCTCCCTTCACTGTATCTGCCGGCAGCAACAGTATTGCCGGAGTTTCCTCAGGCTATATTCACGGTGGCCTGACCTCAGGTAAGAGATATGAGTATGCCCTGCGGGTTGTCGACAATGGCGTCAACAGCGCCTTGAGTAACCAGGTCAATGGGACTCCCACTGGAGAAACTACGGTAACCCTCCCAGCTGATAATAATGCTGATCTTGTTGTCTATTATGATTTTGATGGAGATTTAAACAACAAGGCCTCGACAGGGGCCGCCTACAACCTGACTGCTGCAGGAGATGCTGGATTTGTCTATGCGGGAAGCCGCTTCACTGGTGACCAGGCGAGTTATTTTGATTCCCAGGGTGGCTATGCCTACAACGACAACTTTACGGATAATGGTTCAGGTAGAGTTTCGGCTTATGGGATTCCGGAGTTGCAGGATAACTTTACAGTTTCAATGTGGTTACGCCCTGATGAGGACATGCCCACCTATGCTTCTGCTCTGACCAGTTCTGACGGGACAGGTGGAAGCAGTTCAGGTCGTTTTCAGATCAGTGACAATGGTAGCGGTGGGATTGTTGCGATCACCAATAACCGGGACAAGTGGCAAACCAACGCTCAGTTGACTCTGAATAGCTGGAGCCACGTCGTTGCTGTCAAATACGATAATGGAACTCTGAGGATGTATAAAGATGGCGCTGCTGGAGCAAACGAAGTCTTCATCGCGACCTCCTTTAGTCCCTTGGCTTTGCGCCCTGCCTTAGATAGCGAGAAGAGTTTCACAACGGAGTGGCGCAAGATCAAAATTGGCATCAACCGGGTTAGCCAGAGTCCCTGGAAGGGCTATGTGGATGAGGTCAAGATCTACAAAAGATCACTCACTCCAACCGAAGTTGGCTACCTCTACAATAACCACTGTCCCAAAGCCTCTTGTCCCTGAAGTTAGTTTTCTGGGGGATAGAAATGGAACAGAAGCTAAAAATATGCTCTAGCAACAAATTATATTTTCTTAGCCAATTTGAAACTGGAGATATTTTTCAGAAGGTATCCTCATGCTGATCAGCGCTGATCTGATTCCCCTGAAGAAACTGGTGCAGGATTACCCAACCGCCCGGGTGATCGACCTCTGCCAACAACTCCAACTGACTCCCTATGTGCATCTGGTCAATTGCCGCCTCAGTACCGCAGGGACACTGAATAAACAGGTTGCCGAACTCGCTGAAATCTACCTGCCATTGCCACAGAACATCTGGAACACGCTGGCAGCAGCCTCAGAATCCGCTCCTTGTTCCTTCAATACGGCCCTCGTCGATGAACAAACTTCTCTTGCTTCAGGGATCTCCGAAGAAGAAGGCATCGTTCACTTTGAACCCATCCTGCAAATTGATCCACGCTCCCTCGCTCCTCTGCAACTGACCAAATTCTCTAGAGCCCAACTGGAAACAGCCCTGGCAAATGTCTCCGAAGAGAGTGAAACACTGCACAAGTGTATGAATGCCATGGTCAACAAGGGCTGGGTTGAATACCTCCAACCGAATGAACAGATAAAATTAGGTCGAAGGTGGCAATGGCAGGTCCCCAATGATTACCCCAAGGCTGCCGCAGATCTTCTCTTCAGAAACGGCCTCGTTGATTCCAAGCAAGACTTCCTGCTGATCTGCCTCAGCCAGCAGGGCAAGCCCCTGAATCCCAAGAGCACCTCCATCGCCGATACCAGCAATGCAATGGAAATTGTTGAAAAATTGCTCAATCCCATCCTCAGCGCCTAATTAGCGCCTGTTTCAATTCCCTGCTTCAGCCTGCTTTCTACCTGGTGTAGCGGAGAATTGACCGCTCCGACTTGCCGCTTATTCCCCGCCTATACAAATCATTGGCTCCTGTTCAAAATGCAGTTCTTGGTTTCAACAACTGATTCCAAGTAATTTCCATAATCTCCATCTAGGAGTCTTTGATGACACACGACAAAACTGATCCAGGAAACTGGGTCCGCCTGGCTGATTACATTCGTTCGGGGAAGAGTCCCATTGATATGCGCTGGTTGGTCTTCCACCGGCGTGAGGCAATGCGGCAGTTCGGATGCCTACTCAAGTTGGGCAAAGGCATCTTAATCGACCACGATCGACTGATGGCCTATCTCGAAGAACTGGATCGCCGCGAAGAAGGGATCGTGCCGAAGCTCAGCTAGGGCGCTCTCCCCGAGGAGCGGGGGTTCAGTTATCAAATGGCCCCGGGTGATTAGAGTTTTGTAAACTCCAGCGCCTGGGGTCGTGCAAGCGGATGAATATTATCAGGTAACGTATGAATGTTTTTGACAAAAAAGTCCCAAAGCAAGGGCAAAAGAGCTGGTCTGATCCAGCACTACTAAAGCCTGAAGACTCCTCAGTCGAGTCTTCTGCCAAGCTAGCAAAAAAACGGGTGCATGCACCCCACTCTGATTGGCGTCAACGACGAGACGCAGCGATTAGGCGCTATCATCAACTTGGCCTCTGCCCCATACCACTCAAAGGCAAACGACCCTACCAAAAGGGCTGGCAGGCACAAGAGCAGTACCAGGAGTTGAGCGCTGAAGCAATCCTTCAACGCTTTGGACCCAGCGACAATGTTGGGCTGCTGCTGGGTATCCCCTGGAGGCAGAGGGGACTCTATCTACGTGGGATTGATTACGATGATCTCGATCTATGGAAAGAGCATATGGATTGTGCTAGCGATCAGAAGGGCTACGGCTGGTTACTCAGCGGTCCACTGGTGCGGACCGGAAATGGAAACTCCCATCACTACGTACTGAGTGACTCCTCTGAAAAATTTGTCTTTCAGGGCAAAGAGAGCACGGAGCACGGGGGCGAGATCCAGGGGGCAGGGACTCAACTGGTGGCCCCACCTTCGATCCACCCTGATACCGGCGAAGAATATCGCTGGATTCATGAGGACTGGGAGGACTTGGTACTGGTTTCCCAGCAGCAACTGCAGGAGAACTATCACCCCAAGACCAGCAAATCAAAATTTACTGTGGCAATTCAGCCGGCCCAACGCAAGCGACCACTCTTCAGCAGCAGTGACGCTGGAGACTTTAGTGCTCCCCCAACCCTCTACGACTACAGCAGTATTGACTGGATCGCACTCTTCGTTGAGCGCGGTTGGTTTGTCCGAGACAATGGGGACCATGTGACTGTCCTATGCCCCAACAAGGCTCAGCACACCAATGGCAGCGATGGGACCTCCTCCACCGTCATCCTGCGTACGCCTGGTGGGGGGCAAAGATTCAATTGCAAGCATGGACACTGCGAACACTTGAGTGACCGCGACCAGCTGATTGAGCTACTCGGTGGGCCCTCAGGTTTAGAAGGCTTTGCGAAGAAATTGTCAGCTAATTCCGAATCGACTGCGATCGAAATAAAGCTTTCGGTTACCCACTGGCTCCGCCTTGATCCACGCAACGGGCTCTATCACATTCGGCAACCGGAAGCTGCCAAGGCTTTCCGGGCTACAGGGGTCCAACTCGATGACCCTGAACTCGAGCAGAAACTACTGCACTTTCTGGAGAAACCACCCGGGGGAGAGCCTGTCGGTGATACCCTGAGTGCAAGAATACTGGCCGATGTCCTCAAGCTGGTGCGTACTGACGGTGGTTGGGGGACCAGGTTGAGGCTTCAGAGTGCCAGCAAACTCCCGTTGGAAGCCATTGACTGGCTCTGGCAGGGATGGCTGGCCAGGGGCAAGTTTCACCTGCTGGCTGGCTCCCCTGGGACAGGCAAGACCACCCTCGCAATGGAAATGGCTGCCATCATCAGCAGGGGTGGGACCTGGCCGGAAGGAGCCAACTGTGCCCCAGCTAATGTTTTGATTTGGTCTGGTGAAGACGACCCGCAAGATACCCTGGTCCCACGACTGGTGCTTGCCGAAGCGGACCTCGAAAGAATCTACTTCGTCAATGAGGTCCATGATGGCCAGGGAAGCCGCAGTTTTGATCCGGCAACAGACCTAAGGCTCTTGGAGATGGAACTGAAGCAAATCGGAGGGGTCAGCCTGCTGATCGCTGATCCAGTTGTCTCGGCGGTCACCGGAGACTCCCACCGTAATACCGAGGAGCGAAGAGCCCTGCAGCCGCTGGTTGACTTGGCATCGGTCTATGGCTGTGCGGTGCTGGGAATCACCCACTTCTCCAAAGGGACACAGCTACGAGAACCACTGGAGCGGGTGACCGGGTCGATTGCCTTCGGCGCGCTGGCTCGCATTGTCCTGGGGACCGTCGTGGTGCCTGGAGATCTGGCACAAGCCAGTCAGCGGATGTTGCTCAGACTCAAGAGCAATATTGGTGTCGACCAAGATGGCTTCAGCTATGACCTGCAGCAGGTGGAACTGCCTAATCATCCGGGTATCTCCAACACCAGGGTTGTTTGGGGAGCAGCTGTTGTGGGTTCTGCACAGCAGATCCTCGGTGCAGCAGAGGAGCAGAGGAAGGAGTCCGGGGCCGGGCAGTCGGCTCTGAATGAGGCAAAAGACTTTCTCAGGGATTTATTAGCTGCTGCCCCAATGACAGCAACGAAAGTCAAGCAGGCGGCCCAAGAGGCTGATATAGCACCAGCTACCCTGCGTAGAGCCCGTCAGGAACTTGAGATCAGTGTCGATAAAAAGGGTGGACCTTCCCAGACATCTTGGTGGGAATGGAGACTTCTGCCCCCCGGATCTTTCAGGGCTTGCTGAAGATGCTCAAAACTCTTAGAAGATGCTCATCGCTGAGAGTGAGCATCTTCGCTAAATTTGAGCACCTTCGTTGAGTAGTGGGCAACAAATAAGCAATTCAACAGGAGTAACGATGCAGAAAAATGAGATTAGGAAGAATGATTTACAGGCAGAAGTGTACCGGGAACCAAGAAAGCATTTGAGTTGTATGGTGCATGGTGATCTGATGCAACTGCTGCGGCAAGTGTCGAGACAACAACGATGGAGTTTGTCCCGGACCACTGATGAAGTTCTGCTGCGTGGGTTCCGGGTGACCGGACACCTGCCAGAGGAGTCATAGCGCTGCTTGGGCAGCAATGCTGGCGGGAAAGATGTTGGGTTTTGAAGGCTAGGAAATACTTACTTTCCGGTATTTCCTGGAAAAGGTTTAAGAAGGGGGGCTTGGGGAAAGATTTGGAAGCGGATTACGACTTTTTTGCTACCATTTCAATTTTTTGGTATGTTCTAAGTCTATTCATACCGGCTAAGTCACTGATATTGTTGGTGGGCTGACAGGGACTCGAACCCTGGACCACCTGATTAAAAGTCAGATGCTCTACCAACTGAGCTATCAGCCCACACAAGCAAAAGGGATACTTTAGTTTAGACTATTCTTTTTTGTCAAGGACTTACATCACCAACATTTCATCAACAGCTGGCGGTACATATACCAATTCTTCTACACTGATTGCTTTGTGCCCCTTGTAAGAACCCTGGTAGCCTGAGAACTTTTGCACACCGTTGACGAGCAGACCTATGGGGTGCTGGACTTCATGCTCAAGCGTGATCAGGTCTCCCACCTCTAGATTGAGGAAGTTGCGAACCGACATCTGTGTTTCCCCCAATTGTGCAACAAGTTCGACATGGGTTTGGTTAAGATTTTTCTTGAAACGATTGCTCCAAGTGTTGTCTTTTTCATCTTGTTCGCTTTGGAAACCTGCATTCAAACGGGTCCGAATGGGTTCAATCATAGAGTACGGCACACAGAGCGTAATGGCCATTGGAGCCCGCCCAATTTCCACGTCAAATGTGACAACGATCACGATTTCACTGTGAGGGACGATTGCCACGAACTGAGGATTGGTTTCCGCTCGTGTGTAATTAATCTGCACTGGAAAAACTGGGCGCCATGAACTCTGCAGATCTTCCAGGGCACTAACCGTGACCCTTTTAATCATTCTGGCCTCTATCTCTGTAAAATCTCTTCCCTCGGACTTTATCTCCAATTCTCCGTTACCACCAAAAAACAAATCAATCAGGGTGAAGACCAGACGAGTCTCGAGTACCAGAATAGCGTTGCCCCGCAGCGGCGTCATCCGAAATAGGTTCATGGACGAAGGTACCGGAAGTGTCTTCAGGAATTCACCAAACTTGATCAGTTCTGTCGAGCGCACGCTGATATCGACTACCTTGCGCAGTGCATTTGAGAGTGTCAGTCGGAATAGTCGTACAAAGCGGTCATGAATGATTTCCAGTGTTGGCATGCGACCACGGATTATCCTGTCCTGAGCGGTCAGGTCAAAGGGGACGACTTCCTCCGGGTCGTACTCATCCTCTTCATCATCCATGTCCATGTCATCACCGGATACCCCGCGCAGCAGCGCATCTACCTCATTTTGTGAAAGAACGGCTCCCATAGCTTACTTTTATTTGACGTTGAGAGATCTGGGTTCTAAAGTTGCTATAGAATGATGCAAGTAGCGTTCACACTCTGAGATTTCTTCATGAGTCGTACATCACATAACAGTCCCCAATCCCCGCAACTGCTGGCCTTGCGAAGTTATCTTCAATTCCAGAAACAAAGAAACTGGCAAGCGATCCGGCAGGCAGAAATCAGCCCAAGAGAAGATGACCGACTGCAAACACACTTGCTACAGGGAGTGTTACGCCACCATCGCTGGCTCAAGGTTGAGATTCGGGATCGGTGCCGGCTTCCGTGGTCCAAGCTTCAGGATGTGTTAAAAGGAATCCTGCTGATTGGAGCGTACGAGCTGATTTTCCTACGGAATTCAAAGCAGCACCATGCAATCCACCACGCCGTTGAATTGGTTCGACTGCATCGTTTGGAAGCTAGAACCGGTCTCGTCAATGCAATCTTGCGCCAATTGCAGAGGGATTTACATTCTGGGCTATTGAAACCAGTTCAACGAACACTTGCCACTCGGACCTCACATCCAGATTGGATGGTGGAGCGCTGGGTAAAAAACTATGGTTTAGAAGCCACAGAACAAATTTGTGAAGCAAACAACCTATTGCCAAATCTAACCTTGGCATCTAAAGGAGTTGAGCATGTTGCTTCGCTTCGTCAACAACTCGCAGCCATCAAAATTGATTGGAAAGCACACCCTATCTTCCCAGAATTAACCGTACTACAGACAAACCAGGGAGTTTGGAATACATCGATGGCCAAGGATGGATTGATCTACGCTCAAGATGCGTCCTCCTATGCTTTCTGCAATTCCATCAGGCCTTTTCTAGAAGGAAAAATTCTTGATGTTTGCTCTGCTCCGGGTGGGAAAGGGCTTCAGTTGTCTCCAAACTATCCGGGTCAATTTCTGCTAAATGATGTCTCTGCTTATCGTTTGAAGAAAATCCACCAAAATTTTCAGAGACTCAATCTATCTGGTCACATGTTGCAGTCCGACGGGACCAAGCTGCCTTTCCCAAGCAGATCAATCGATGGTATCCTTCTAGACGTCCCTTGTTCTTCAACAGGAACCATCAGGAAGAGTCCAGACATAAAGTGGGTGGCAGATCTGAAGAGTTTGTTACGACAGACTGAGCTTCAGGGTAGGCTCCTCAAAGAAGCAGCACGGGTGGTAAGAAAGGGTGGCTGGATTGCGTACTCGACCTGCTCACTGGAACCAGAAGAAACACAGCTACCCTTGCAGTTATCTGAGGAACTTGGACTGCAGACTATTCCATGGAAAGAGCTACCTGGGGGAATTGAAGCAACCCAAAAAGGATTTTGGCAATTGCTCCCTTCGGCGAATTGGATGGGTTTTTCTGCGACAATTTTAGCAAAATCTTGAATTTTGTGTTGCATCCCCTCAAAAAGATAGTAGAAATTTTAGCCCTTTTGCACGACTGGCCCAAAATCTGAAGGACTTCGTGCTCCATCTCAATTAAACGCATTGAATTGCATTCTAAAGGAGAACCCTGAAATGAGAACGGAAGAGCAGGACTTGGATACCCCTGACGAAATAGATAGCGAAGAAGCAATGGCTGCTGAGGAGATGCAGGAAATCCAGACAATGCTTATGAGCCAAATGGAGGAAATTGAAGAACGACTTAACGCTACACAAGAAGAGACTGAGTTTGAAGTTGGAGATGAAGTAGATCACTCTGTAATCTCCCAGGAACAAACTCTCAACAGCTTGATTGAAAGTCGAGAAATCGAACGTCTACAACAAATCAAGGATGCTCTGCAGAGGATGGATAGCGGTGAATATGGCTGGTGCGAAGAAACCGGGCAGTGGATTGGCAAGAAACGACTGATGGCCCTTCCATTTACCCGACTTAGCCTTGAAGCACAAATGGAGCAGGAACGACGTGCAAATAGAAATCGTGGAGTCGGCGGATTCAGTGAAGACACCAACTACGCTGGGAACTATCGAGACTAATTAGAATTCAGGCGCCAGCATGGCAAATCTGCTAAGCTATGATGCTTCGCAAATGCTAGTTTTCCTGCTTGTATTGATCAGGGTTGGTGGGGTTTTGACAACTGCACCAATTTTTGGCAGCTCTAATATCCCTGCTCAGATCAAAATTGTTGTCATTCTGGTTTTCTCCCTGATTTTGAATCCTTTTTTGCCCTCCCCCACTGTTCTTCCTGAGCAAATTCATCATTTTTTGATGCTAGTTTTTAGCGAGCTATTAATTGGGGTGACTCTTGGGCTAATTGGTAAGATTCTCTTTGCTGCAGTGGAGTTTGCAGGGGCAATGACCGGCTTCCAGATGGGGTTGAGCATTGCGAATGTCTTCGATCCTGCTTCAATGCAGCAAGTCTCATTGCTGTCTAAACTGGAGACCTTAATTGCTTCACTAGTATTCCTGAGCTTGGACGGCCCGATACTAGTCATTCAAGCAATGGTGAGAAGCTACCAATTGATCCCAGTGGGGCAGGCCACCATGGGGAATGACTTGGCAAGTATGATGATTCAGCTGAGTTCCGGGATTTTCTCGATTGGTTTTCAGTTAGGTGCACCCCTCATTATAGCGCTCCTGATAACAAACTTGATATTGGGGCTACTTTCCCGATCTGTTCCTCAGATCCAGATCTTTGTTGTGGGGTTTCCACTAACCTTGATGATGGGATTTATCTTCCTGCTCTTGGGGATGCCTTTCATGGTTCAGGCGATCCGAATCATGTTTGGGCTCTATGATGATCAAATGTTAGATGCTATCCAGATGTTGAACTTGCCGTAGTTTTAATTGCCTATCACGCCTTGAGTTAGATTGACTTGAAGAACAGGTACCTCCTCACCCAAACAAAACCGGCACTCCTCATTAGAAAGCTGCTCTGCCAATTCTAATAACAGGCCTTCTTTCAGACCGATACGGGAAAGGATCACTTGTTCTGGTCGCCACATCTCGATCAGTCTTGAGAAGATAGAAGCTGAACTGGTCTTCGCCTTTTTCAGAGGCAAGAACTGATATTCAAAAATACTTCGTCCCGGCTCATGAGCCCCAAATATCCCCTCGGAGACGAGTCGTTCTGCCCACTCTCGGGCACTTCCACCTGATACTACCAACTGACGTTGGTTCAGACTTACCTTTGCAAAGGTTTCTTCAAGAGCATCAAGGCTTGATAAATTAGGCCTTTTCCCAGCACGCAAGACACCTAGTGGCAAGCTGTCTTGCCATAGCAGTTGAGCATCTTGTTCCAAGGACAACTCCAAGCTTCCTCCACCCAAATCAGCATGCAGTGTTGTGCCAGACAACTCAGGCCACTGTTGTCGGAAGAGATGGTGAATCAATTTTGCTTCTTCCAACCCGGTCAAAACCCGAATCTGAAAACCATGTTTTGCTAATTCTTGATGGACTTCAACTCGGTTTTTGGCTTCTCGGAAAGCGCTTGTCGCAGAAATAGACCAAGGAGTATCTTGCGGAAGTGCAGTTTGGAAAGATTGTAGGACTTGTTGTAGGGCAATAATTTGAGCAGCTGGGATGGATTGCGCTCGGAAAACTGATGTACCAAGGCTTAGAAAAGATCGCCAGCGCTGCTGAATATGCAGATGTCTTTCACAATTTAAATTGCCAAGAACCATCCGTACAGCTTTGCTACCAATGTCGACGGCTGCCAATTGCTGAACTGGAGAAGATGGCCTCAACATTTATCGTTTTTCTCCAATAGCGTTGATCGCATTCGTTCAGCTATCCAGACAGGCTCGTACGAGGGCTCCTACCTCCGCGATTTGCCCATCAGCATATTTCCCTAGGTTTGGGACTCGCAGACCATCTGGACGGGGGATGATGTGAAAATGCACATGGGGCACTTCCTGGCCTGCACCTGGTCCATTGTTAAGCTGAATGTTGTAATCAGCTCCTCCATATGCCTTGCAGACTGCTTTGGACACCCTCTGCATGGTATGCATCAGACTGAGTGCTTCTGTTTCAGGAAGTTCTTCAAATCGAGCTACTTCACGCTTGGGGATCACCAGAGTGTGTCCCTCAGTAAAAGGAGAGATATCGAGTAAACAGATCTCATTGTCTGTTTCATCAATCTTTTCACAAGGCAACTCACCTTGAATGATACGACTGAATATAGATGCCATTGATTAGATCACTACAAGGGGGTCAAAAACAGGCTGAAGATGCGTGGTATCAGCCAAACATTCAAGACTCCAGCTCAAATCTTTTGGTGAAAAAACGAGTTGGGTAAGGCTTGTATTCGGGATCTGAAAAAAATTAGGAGCATCCAGCTCAAGGCCTAAGATCTGTTTACAAATAAGCCGAATCAGTCCAGCGTGAGAGACAGCTGCCAGCTCAGCTCCAGGATGTTTTAAAGGCATTTCCTCCAAAAATTCCCAAACTCGATTAAGGGCATTTTGTAAGCTCTCGCCTCCATCAATTTGATGGTCTTTATCACCAGACCGAAAAGCTTGAAATGCATCGGCATGCTCAGCCATGATTTGCTCTAAATTCAAGCCTTCAAGAATACCAACCCCACGCTCTCTTAGCCGTGGCTCTTCAATCCGCTTTTTTCCTACGAGCATTTGGGAGGTTTCCATTGTGCGCCCGAGATCACTTGAATAAACAACATTAAATGCTATTCCAGCAAGTCTGGATTTTAAGCGTTGAAGCTGTTCCTGTCCCTCTTTAGTAATTGGACTATCCCCATAACCCTGAAATCGTCTCTGGACATTCCACTCCGTCTGGGCGTGCCTGATCAAAAGTAACCTGGTCGGTAAGGATTGATCTCCTTTTGTACTCATGGTGATTCACCGAGGCTCTTGCTAACAATCTCAAACACATCCTTTGATAGTTCAGAGGTGTTAAAGATTTGCTTAAGTGCTTGGTACATCTTGCTTTGAAATGGTTCAGCAAACTGTTGCCAGCGTACCAATGGGGTGAGCAACCTTGCGGCTACTTGGGGATTGCTATTATCCAGCTCTTGGATTTGGGTTGCCAACCATTGATAGCCTCTGCCATCTTCATGGTGAAAACGCAAAAAATTACCCTGACTGAATCCACCAACCAAGGCTCTCACACGGTTTGGGGTGCGATAACTAAATTTTTCATGTTTCATTAAATTCTCAACGTCATCAAGCACGTTTTCTCTGCGGGAAGCAGCTTGAATCCTGAACCACTTGTCCAACACCAACGCGTCTTCCTGCCATCTTTGATAAAAAGATCCTAGTGCCTGACTTCGAAGTGGGCCTGATTGATGAGTCAGCACATTTAGAGCCCCAACAGCTTCAGTCATATTCTGGCTTTGCTCAAATTGTTGGAATGCTAATTCTTCTCCAAGGGTTACTTCATTTCTTCCGAGATAACTCAAGCAAAGATTGCGGAAGCGTCGCTTCCCAATAGCCTCAGCAGTTAAACTTTCAGCAGGTGGTTGCACTATTTCTTGGTATTTCTGCTTCCAAATCACACGTAGTTGATCGCTTAATGCATCATACAACCCCCAGAGAACCTCCCTAAGTTGATTAGGTGAAATGGGTTTGAAATGTGCGCTCAGGTAACCTTCAGAGGGTAAGGTCAGTAATTGACTCAAGAAGGAGAGATCAGAATGCCCCAGGCGCAAAATCGAAGCAAAGCTTTCCAAAAGCAGGGTCGGTTCGGTAGGAGATTGACCCTGTTGCAGACTTTCAAGTCCCTGCTGAATGACCATCGTAGCAAGTCGCTGACCTGCATCCCAGCGATTGAACTCATCAGAATCCCTTTGGTATAGCAAAGCCAACTCTTCAGGTGAGTATTCATATTCCAAGCAAACTGGGGCAGAGAATTGCCGAAGCAACGACGGAATGGGCCTCTCTGAGATTCCAGAGAGAATTAGACTATCTTTTGGCTTTTGAAGTAAAAACAATTCAGTTTCTGTTGATGAGATGCTCTCACCTCCTTCGTTCAGCAAACCAATCTGAATTGGGATTGGGACAGCGCACCGCTCCCCTGCAACACTCAATTGGGGATAGGATTGCTCGAAATGAAGCTCGTATTCTTGATTTTTCGCGGAGTATTCACTTCGAACACAAACTCTTGGAGTGCCTGCCTGACTGTACCAGGCCCGGAATGGCTTAAGATCCGTTTTTGAACTCTCTGCAATAGCTTCCAGAAAATTCTCCACTGTGGCTGCTTGTCCATCATGCTTTTTTAAATAGTGCTGCACACCCAGGGTGAATGCCTCACGTCCGATCAGGGTTTGCAACATGCGAATTAATTCGCTGCCCTTCTCATAAACCGTGACAGTGTAAAAATTATTGATTTCGAGAAAACTCTCAGGACGGACAGGATGAGCTGTTGGTCCTGCATCTTCTGGAAATTGGTACTCTCGTAAAAATCTAATATCTTGGATCCGTTTGACAGGTCGAGAGTTTAAGTCAGAGGTAAATTCCTGATCACGAAAGACGGTTAATCCCTCTTTTAGGCTCAATTGAAACCAATCACGACAAGTGACTCGATTCCCTGTGTAATTGTGGAAGTACTCATGAGCAACCACACTCTCAATGTTTTCAAAATCTTCATCGGTTGCGGTGTCAAATCGCGAGAGAATGTAACGAGCATTGAAGATGTTCAGCCCCTTGTTTTCCATTGCTCCGAAGTTAAAATCTTGAACAGCAACAATCATGTAATTATCAAGATCATACTCTAGACCAAATCGCTCCTCATCCCAACGCATCGCCTTCTTCAATGAATCCATCGCATGATGACACTGCTCTTTGTAACCATGCTCGGTATAAATCCTCAGGGCTACTCGCTTGCCCGAAGCTGTCTGGTAAGAGTCTTCAAGACAATCCAAAGTTCCTGCTACTAGGGCAAACAAGTAACTTGGTTTCGGAAATGGATCTTCCCAGGTGACATAGTGGCGCCCATCAGACATGGTTCCTGAGTCGATAGGATTACCATTAGAAAGCAAGGTAGGGTAATTCTGCTGATCCGCCACAATTGTAGTCGTGTATCGGGAAAGTACGTCAGGACGGTCAAGGAAGTAGGTAATGTGGCGGAAGCCCTCCGCTTCACATTGCGTGCAGAAAAGTTGATTAGACTTGTAAAGACCCTCCAGAGTCGTGTTGTCTTGAGGTTGAATTCGAGTCCGAATTGACAATTCTCCCTCATCTGGAAAGTTTGTGATTGTAAGGAATTCCTTGTCTTTTTGGTAATCGGCCTCACTCAAAGCAGAACCATTGAGTTTCAACTCTAAGAGTTCAACGCCTTCTCCGTGAAGGCGCAAAAGTCCATCTTCAGCATGAGGGTTTTTTTGTAAACTCAAAATCGATTGAACTTCGGTGCTTCCTTCTCCAAGTTCAAACCTGAGTTCTGTTTTTGGAATCAAGTATGGGGAGACCTTATATTTTTTCAATAGAACAGGCTGTCGGGTTTCGGCACTCATCCAGATTTATTATTAGGGTTCTTGGGAAAGAGATGAACTTCGTCTTGTATTGAGCAAATTTGGTACTCTTGAAAGAACAAGATAGCAAGAAAAATTGGCAGGAAGTGAAACTGTTGCCTTTATCTCATCACCTTAGATAAATTTGCTGACAAATTACTACGTTTTGACCATTTAACAATGTGCGCTTCCAATTGTCCAAGTGCACTCTCAAGATCATTGTTGATTAGGAATTCAGTAATCTTGTTGTGATCCTCATAAGAGTTTTCTGTTGCTTCATCGGTCCTAGAAATATAATGGCGAAGGGTCTCAATGATGGCTTTGATATTTGCGTAATGATGGTAGAGGAATCTACTTTGAGCACAACAAAAAAAGCTCTGGTGAAAGCTTGTGTCTAACTCCAAGTACTTTTCTCGATTCTCTGGGCTACAGTTTTCCTTCATATCAATGAGGATTTGATAGAGCTGTTGAGTCAATTTTAGTTTTTGGCGCTGGACCGCATAACGTAATGCCTGAGATTCCAATGCAAAGCGCAATTCACAAAAATCGACCAACTCCTCTTGAGTCATATTGAAAACTCGGTAGCCACGATGAGGTTCGGCAACCACAAGGCCTTCTGAACGCAAAAGAGACAGGCCTTCTCTCACTGGTGTCTTACTAATTCCAAGCTTTTTTGCCAAACCGGCTTCAATGAGGGGCTGCCCCAAGATCAACTCCCGACATATAATTCCCCTCCGGATCGCATCTGCGGCAATCTCAACTAGTGATTTTGGCCTCTCTATGATTGATTCCTGCCAAACAATCATAATTGCATCTCCAAAGTTTTTTTGAACAAATCAAAGCAGTCTATTAGGAATTTCCAGCTATATCGTATATGATTCATCCCAGTGCAAGATTTTTGAGTGAACAACTGAAGAATGATATCTGATAAGTAAGTTGAAATGTTTCTTTGTGCATTTAAATTCCAATCGATTGCACTACGTTGAGGACTAAAATTCAAAATGGTTCGTTGTTTGAGCGTTCAATCTCCCATTGAAAAATCAAAATCATTTTGACAGAAGCTGGAGTGTGGGTCTCTGAGTTTCAGATTTCTCATGTTCTAGCTAATATTGAATAAAACGAGGGCTTCAGATCATATTCCATCCAAGAATTTATTAATCGATTCGTCGATATTTCAAGTGTAAACAACACAAAATATTGCGTGAACCATGAGGTTGGCTTAAAAACCTTTCAGGTTCTGGAAGCCCCTTCATAGATCTGCGAAATCAAACGAAACAAACCCATGCAATTGAGCAAATCATGAGTATGATCGAAGAGTATAAGCAACTAGGTTTCACCTGCATAGAAGCTGTATTCAACAAAAAAGAAGTGCTTGATCTTCAACACGCAACTGATGAGTTAATTGAACAATCAAGACTTCACAATGTTTCTGATGAAAAATTTGATCTGGAACCCAATCACTCTACCAAGAATCCAAGAGTCCAAAGAATCAAGGTGCCTCACAAACAACACCCTGTTTTTGCAGAAGCGGTCAGAAACCCCAAGATTTTAGAGACCTTGAGTAAATTGATTGGCGAGAACATCCGCTTCCGAAACAGCAAACTAAACATCAAAGCGGCTAATGGGGGAGCAGCCGTGGACTGGCACCAAGATTGGGCTTTTTACCCACATACCAATGCTGATCTGCTAGCAGTCGGCATTATGATTGATGATGTTGATGAAAATAACGCTCCGCTGATGATCGTCCCTACCAGCCATGAGGGAAAAACCCTAAACCATCACTTCCAAGGAGTGTTTAGTGGATCAATTAATCCTGATTCAGAGAAAATTGACCTTTCTACTGCAGTCAAATTGACAGGACCAGCCGGTTCAGCAAGTTTCCATCATGTCAAAGCATTGCATGGGTCTAGTCCAAATTTCTCTTCTAGTCCGCGTCGGCTACTTCTTTTTGAATACGCTTCGGCAGACGCCTGGCCTCTTGTAGATTTTGAGGTTTACGGAGACTTTCATGAATTTCAAGAAAAGATTGTATTAGGTAAGAGTACACTGCATCCTAGGAACGAGCCCGAACACATTATCATGCCGTTTCCACGTCCTCCGAATCCTGATTCAATCTATCGTATTCAGGAGTTTAGAAGGCAGTCATCATCACCAACAACTGAACTTCAATCGGCAGTAACATGAACCAGCAATTTGCATGGATTTTAGAAGTACGTCCCGGCTATGAGGACGAATACAAAAAGCGTCATGAAGAAATCTGGCCAGAAATGATCGATATGCTCCATGCTTCCGGAGTACGGAACTATTCTATTTTTCGTAATGGTCTAACTCTTTTTGGATATTTCGAAACTGAAAACTTAGATCAAACAATCGCAGCAATAAACGCTAGTGATGTGAATAGGCGTTGGGGTGAATACATGACTCCAATCATGAAGATTGAGGTAGATTCTCAGAGAAATTTCCCGTTCTTGCTGCCACTACAGTGGCATATGGACTGACCTTCAATCTTACAAAATATCAATGAATACTGCCTCAACTCCTATCCTAAATGTAAGAAATCTCTCTAAACGGTTTGATATGACACAAGCCCTCAAAGAGGTTTCTTTGGAACTCTTCCCAGGTGAAATTCATGCGCTTGTAGGAGAGAATGGAGCTGGAAAATCTACTCTGATCAAGATACTGACCGGCATTCAGCAACCAGATGAGGGTGAGATAACGTTTTCTGGGAATCGCATTCAACTGAACAACTCCCAAGAGGCACAGGCGCTCGGCATTGCTGCTATTTACCAAGAGCCGATGGTCTTTCCAGATTTAGATGTTGCTGAAAACATCTTCATCAGCCACCGCAATCGTGGTGTATGGGTTCAGTGGAAAAAAATGTATGACAACGCTCAGAAAATCCTTTCAGATCTCGGTATGACATTGGATGTACGGGCGCCAGCCAGTGGACTCACCTTGGCATCTCAGCAGGCCGTAGAAATTGCCAAAGCAATCTCGTTGAATGTCAAAGTTTTGATCATGGACGAACCTACGGCCTCTCTGTCTAACCACGAGGTAGAGCAACTTTTCAAGGTTGCTAGGAAGCTCAAACAAGAGAATGTAGCTGTTCTATTTATTAGCCACAGATTGGATGAAGTCTTTGAGATTGCCGATCGGATCACCGTATTGCGAGATGGCCAACACATTTCTACAAGATCAGTTAAAGAGTTTAGTCGTGAACATTTGATTAAGGAGATGGTTGGCCGGGAAGTGGATCAATTCTATGCACCTAGGCAAAAGAAAGAAATTGGCAAGCTCGTGTTGTCAGTCAAAAACCTTTCTAAGGATGCAGCTTTTTCAGGAATAGAGTTTGATCTTCATCAAGGAGAGGTTTTGGGCTTTGCAGGTTTAGTTGGTTCAAGAAGAACCGATGTAGGACTGGCTTTGTTTGGCATTCAACCCAAGGACGCTGGAAATATCGAAGTTGATGGTAAAAATGTAACCATTAACAGTCCTCAATCCGCTCAAAATCTCGGCATTGCCTATATGACTGAAGATCGAAGAAAGCTGGGCTTGGCGATGCCACTTTCAATTACTTCAAACATAACTTTACCAGCTTTGAAACGTTACTTGGGAAGCCTCGGCCTGATACGGACCGAGCTAGAAAAATCAACTGCTGAAGAATTCAAGGAACGGCTTCAAATCAAGACACCTCATTTGATGAATGAAGTTGGCAAACTATCCGGTGGCAATCAGCAGAAAGTGATGTTTAGTAAGTGGCTCAATACGCAGCCAAAGGTGTTTATTTTGGACGAACCCACTAGAGGTATCGATGTTGGGGCTAAGACTGAGGTACATAACATGATTCGTGAACTGGCAGATCAGGGAATGGCAATTCTTTGTATTTCCTCTGATCTACCAGAAGTACTTGCAATGAGTGATCGGGTTTTGGTGATGCGAGAAGGTAAGCAGATGGGTATTTTGGATGGCCCAAAAGCCAGTCAAGAGTCCATCATGTCACTCGCAATGGGAGAAATGCAGGAGATGGCATGAACCAAATTCAAGGACTGCGACCCGAAAAGCTGAGAGAACTAGTACTGCTACTATTAATTGCGCTAGTTCTGATCGTATTCAGTTCAGTGATCGAAAACTACTTGAATGCCCGACTTTTCAATAGAGTTTCTGCCAGTGTTGCCTTGATGGCTGTCTTGGCGATCGGGCAAACCATGGTTGTTTTAACACGCAATATTGATTTGTCAGTCGGTTCCATCGTTGGATTCACGGCTTATTTTGTGGGCCATCAGCTTTCACAGTATGGTGAAATGCATCCACTGATGGCAATCTTGCTTGCAGTTGGAGTTGGGACCTTAATGGGTGGAATCAATGGGGTCTTGGTAGCTTATTGTCGGATTCCTTCAATCATCGTTACCTTGGGCACAATGGCTCTGTACCGCACTTTGCTAGTGGAGTATTCAGATGCTCAGACCGTATTGACTGTCAACCTTCCACGATGGCTACTTGATCTTCCAAGCTTGAATCTTATTAGTTTTGACCGATTACACCTACGAGTTCTAGTCGTTGGGATGATTGCAGTTGTGGTTTTATTCCAAATCATCCTTAAATATACTTCCTTTGGTCGGAAGCTTTATGCAATTGGCTCAAACCCAGAAGCAGCAAAAATGGCAGGGTTTGCAAATCAGAGGATGGTCCTGACAGCATTTCTTCTCTGCGGAGCTCTTGCGGGTTTAACCGGATTCATGTTCTTGGCTCGCTTTGGAAATATTACTGTTGTAGCTGGAATCGGCTTCGAACTTAAATCAGTCGCAGCTGTCGTTGTTGGAGGTGTGAACATTTTTGGTGGTTCTGGGAGCGCCTTTGGAGCATTCTTGGGTGCAGTTCTCATAGATTTATTAGAAAATAGTTTGATCCGCTGGCTTCAGATTAGTGAATTTTGGCGTGATGCTTTATTGGGACTCTTGATTTTAATTTCTGTTGCAACAGACAGCGTAATCATGAAGCGCTTCCAACTGTACTGGGCCAGAAAACAGGCCAGAAGTTCCCCAGAAACATAGGAAATCAATGCAATCTTATTGGAAGCATTTGCGAAGCTGGGAAGGCTTTCTTTGCTTAGTCCTTTTAATGACAATTAGTGTCAATGCAGTGAATTCTGATGCTTTTCTAAGTATTGACAACCAGATCAATCTTTTTGCGCTGTCGATTGAGAAAGTCATCATAGCCTTGATCATGGCTTTCATCATCATTAACGCAGAAATTGATCTCTCGGTTGCGTCAATGATGGGACTTGCAGCATGTGCCCTTGGATGGATGGTCGATGCAGGTGCTTCTATGGCACTCGCCCTGGCTTTATGCTTATTGATTGGTATTGCAGGGGGGTTATTCAATGGCTTCTGGATTACTTTCATGAAACTGCCCTCTTTGGTAGTCACCCTTGCGATGCTAATTGGCTTCCGCGGCCTAGCTAGAGTCGTTGTTGAAGACCGCTCAATTCGTGTGTTCCCAAGCTGGTTTGAGGAACTTGGCCAACAGCCTATTTTGGGGCCATTTCCACTTTCCATGATTATTTTTTTCTTTCTAATGATTGCTTCAGTGGGAGTACTTCGATTCACTGGTTTTGGCCGTTATGTCTATGTGATTGGTATCAATAAGGAAATGGCTCGATACTCGGGAATTAATGTCACACACGTTAAACTGATCCTCTTCGCACTATCAGGTTTGATCTCAGCAATGGCTGGAATCTTGTTCGCCGCTCGCCTTGGCTCAGTTAGGGGAGATATGGGACTTGGGTTTGAACTGGATATTATCACGATGGTACTGTTAGGTGGTGTAAGTATTTTTGGTGGTTCTGGGTCAATCTATGGGGTAATTCTTTCTATCCTGATCGTGCTTTATCTGAGGAACGGAATGTCTCTGAGCAACATCACAGGACATCTTCAGACTGGAGTAATCGGTATGTTGTTAATATTCTCAGCAATGGCCCCCAATCTGAAAACTTACTGGGAGTCTTTTCAGGCTTCTCGCTCAAAATAAAATTCTTACACGAGTCAGCCTATGATTTGACATAACTCATTCTTGATGCAAAGACTACTGATCTAATCTATTGGAAATAAATCAAATCCTCTAAATAAGTGATAATCACATGATAAAAAAATTTCTTGCCGTCGCTGTAGCTGCAATGATGGTTTCCAGCGGACTCCTTATGGCACATACTGTCGCGAAGAAAGGAATGAAGGCCGATCTGGTACTAATGCCTAAGTTCTTAGGAATTTTGGTATTTGATCAGGCCAACCAGGGTGCACAAGAAGCACACAAAGAGCTTCAAAATCCTGGACAATTAGAATTTCTTGGGCCAACACCTGAAAATAGTGTCGCTGGTCAAATTGAAATTCTGACAACAGCTACAACTCAGGGGCAAGATGGCATCATGATCTCTAATAACGCTGGAGACCAAATTGCACCTGCAGCTAAATCGGCCCGAGAGAAAGGGATGACTGTAGTAACATGGGATTCTCCAATTCCTTCCGCTGAGGGAGAACAACTTTTTATCGCTCAGGTTGACTTCAATGAGACAGGAACAGTGATGGCTGATATGGCTTTGAATATCATGGGGGATAAAGGCGGTGATTTTGCTGTCTTGTCCGCATCACCAGACGCAGCCAACCAGAATGCTTGGATTGCTGCGATGAAGGAAGCACTAAAGTCCTCAAAATATTCTGCACTCAACTTGGTTGATGTTGTTTACGGTGATGATCAGTCTGAGAAGAGCTATAATCAAGCTTTGGCACTCGTCGATAAATACCCCAATCTAAAATTAATCATGGCCCCAACGACCGTCGGAATCGCCGCAGCGGCAAAGGCTATGCAAGATGAGGGTTTGTGTAACGAGATCAAGACCAGCGGACTGGGATTACCAGCTGAGATGGTAAGTTACACAATGAACGGATGTGCTCCAGAATTTGCCCTTTGGAGCTTTGTTGACCTTGGTTACCTTTCCTATTATGCAACCTACTTAATTGCCACAGGGCAAATGGAAGGCATTGCCGGGGAAACCTTCAAAGCTGGCCGGATGGGCTACTACACAGTGGAAAAAGACCCAACTCGTGCAGAAGGACTACGGGTACTGATGGGCCCGTTCTCGGTGTATGACAAATCAAACGTTGAGGCAGCTTCCAAGTAACTTATCAGTTATCGGGGGGGTATACCCTCTCCGATTTTCCTCCGAAATTTCGAAGTCAAGTTATACTCCAGCCTTCTACCTAGTCAAACGGTCTTCAAACAACTCCTTTTAATTTATTGAGAAAAAATGGAATTTTGGGATCCGCATTTTCACATCTGGGATATTTCATCTAGCACAAATAGTGGGCACGATAGCACAGTTCTGTTCCCCCCACATGATAGAGAAACTTATGGAATTCATGATTTTGAGAAAGATTTAACGACCTCTGGGTTTCATTTAACCGGAGGAGTCTTTATCGAGGCATTAAGCGTTTGCCACGTCGAACTTAGTGGTGATAACTATGTTAAGTACTGCTTAGCTGAGACCAAATGGGTATCGGAGCAAATTGCTTTGTCATCAAATGATTATCATATTGTTTCGACTTTGGCCCTTGAAGATCCCAATTTTTCAAAACACCTAGCCAAACTTGCTCAAAACCCCAGAGTAATCGGGATTCGTCAAATTTTGAATTACCAGCCTTCATGGCCCCGGAATGGGCGCTTAGGAAATTTATTGGATAATGGAGCATGGCATAAAGGATTCGAAAAACTTAAAGAAATTCAATTCCTCTTCGATCTGCAAATTAACCCTCATCAAATGAAGCAGGCCGCAAAATTATCAGAAAAAAACAATGAAATCCCATTGGTGGTTGGTCACCTTGGAAGTCCAACTCTTGAAGATTTAACTTCTGGAAAAACCTATTGGGAGGGAATACAGGCCCTTGCTGATTTACCACAAAGCTCTATCAAGATTTCAATGCTTTCCTACATTGATAAAGATTGGCAAAATAATTCACTAATTGAGGACACTGTTTTAAAAATTATTGATGTCTTCGGGGTTGATCGCTGTTTTTTTGCCTCAAATTTTCCTGTAGAACTACATGATGGTTGGCCAGCAGAAAAACTTTTTGACGCATTCAGAGATTTAGCCAAATCATTCAATCCGGATGATCAAAAAAAACTCTTTGCTGAAAATGCAAAACGAGTTTATAAAGCTTCCTTATAAATCTTGTTTGAAATTCCAATCAATTATGTCCCCATCATCAAACAAGTTTAAGCGGCGTTCCTATCCTTAACAAATGATTCAAAAACAAGCTTACATTGCGCTTGATTGTGGTGCCGAAAGTGCTCGTGTGATAGTTGGAATTCTCCAACAAGGGCAACTTCAGCTAGAGGAAATTCATCGTTTTCCAACAGGTGGCATCTCAATTGGAGAATCTCTCCGCTGGGATGTCCTGCAAATTCTCGAAGAACTCCGGATTGGCGTACGTAAAGCAGCTCAACTCAACTTACCAATTGCTAGTTTAAGCGCTGATTCATGGGGACTTGATTATGTTCTTGTTCGTGACCAAGAACCCGTCCTAACTCCACCCCGACACTATCGGGATCCACGCAATCTGGTCTCTTACGAGAGGGTTTGTGAGCGGATTGGCAAAGATTTTATCTTTGAGGAAACTGGCATTCAATTCATGCCAATCAATACAATCTATCAACTCGCTGCTGCCCAAGAAGAGTGCCCTGAATTACTGACATTTGCTGACAAACTGATCCCAATGGGTGATTGGTTCAACTACATGTTCTCTGGAGTCGCAGTTGGGGATGCTTCCATGGTCAGCACAACTCAGCTCTACAATCCCCGCAAGCAGAAATGGTCCAGGCCACTAATTGATGTCCTTGGATTGCCCAATAATCTTTTCCCAGAAATAGTACCATGTGGCTCTGTACTCGGCCCAATCACTGACCAAGTTGTCGAGAGCACAGGCTTGGCCAGCAACACCAAGGTCATTGCCAGTTGTTCACATGACACCGGGGCAGCTGTAGCTGGCATTCCTGCTCAAGGTGGACAAGAAGACTGGGCCTATCTTAGCTCAGGAACATGGTCCCTTTTAGGAATTGAGTTAGATGTACCCGTGATCACTTCCAAGAGCCGCCAGTACAATTTCACCAACGAGGTAGGCTTAAATCATAGTATTCGTCTACTGAAAAATATCAGTGGATTGTGGGTCATTCAGGAATGTCGTCGCAAGTGGACAAGTGAGGGTTATTCTTATGATTATTCGACTCTCACAGAAATGGCAGCGGCAGCATCCTCTTTACAATCTCTAATTAATCCTAGTGATCCTAGATTTACTACAATCGGGGAAATGCCTGAAAAAATTGCAGCCTATTGTATTGAATCGAAACAACCCGCTCCTAAAAGTCATGGAGCTTTTGTTCGGAGTTCCTTAGAAAGTCTTGCGTTATCCTATCGAAAGGTACTGGACGAACTTGAAGAAACAACCGGCGAAACCTTGCGAACACTCCACATTGTTGGCGGTGGATCCAAGAATAAACTCCTGAATCAGCTCGCTGCCAATGCTACTGGTCGTAGGGTCCTCAGTGGTCCGTCTGAAGCCACTGCAATTGGGAACGTTTTGATCCAAAGTCTTGCTCTCGGGCATTTGAATTCACTCTCAGAAATACGTAACACCGTCAGAAACTCTTTTTTAATTGAAGAATATCTTCCCCAGGACCAACATATCTGGGATAACGCCTATCAACGCTTCTTGAAATTACCATGAAATACCCCTTATCCAACAATCGACTCTACCCAAAATGGGATGAAAACTATGCAAGTACACTTGATCAAGTTGGAAAGCTGATTTATCGATCAAATTTGCTGGGATCTGACCAACGGATTACCAACACTGGTGGAGGGAATACCTCCGCAAAACTAATAGAAAATGATCCGCTCAGCGGTGAAAAAACCGAGGTGCTTTGGGTAAAAGGATCTGGTGGGGATCTGCGAACCTCCAAACGAGAAAATTTCTCTTCACTATACCAGCACAAGCTACTTGATCTCATCCCCAAATACACCTCTGCACCTGTAAAGGGCTACAAGACCAGCATAGAAGATCAAATGGTTGGCATGTACCCACACTGCACCTTCAATCTGAATCCAAGGGCTGCTTCAATTGATACTCCCTTACATGCCTTCATCCCACATAAGCATGTCGATCATATGCATCCAAACTCAGTTATCGCAATCGCAGCTGCGAAACGATCCGAGGAACTGACGAAAAAAATCTGGGGAGACGATCTGGTCTGGTTTCCATGGCAACGACCAGGTTTTGATCTGGGGTTGCAGTTACAGAAGATTTGTCAAGAGCATCCCCGCGCACAAGGAGTCTTGCTTGGCGGTCATGGTGTAATCAACTGGGCTGAAAGTGACAGAGAGTGTTACGAATGGACTGTGGAGATCATTCGAAAAGCAGATGAATATTTGGCCAAGCATGATAAAGGAGAAATGACTTTCGGTGGAATTCGCTATCCTGAACTTGAAGAAGCTACACGCAGATCCTCACTTGTTTACATTCTACCCTGGCTCCGTGGACAGGTATCCGGAGATAGGCAGCTTGTTGCGACTGTACAGGATGATGAGCAGATGCGTTATTTCGTCAACTCTAAAGATGTCGTTCGTTTATCAGAATTGGGTACAAGTTGTCCAGATCACTTTCTGCGGACCAAGATCAAGCCGATGTATGTTCCTTGGGATCCACACCAACAGAGTCTAGATGCTTTGAAAAAGCTGATTCTGGAGGGACTCGTTAACTATCGAAAAGATTATTCTTCATACTACGAGCACTGTAAGCATGAAGATTCTCCCGCGCTCCGAAACACCAATCCTAGCGTTGTCCTCATTCCTGGTCTTGGGATGATTGCTTGGGGTAAAAACAAGAGTGAGAGCAGAGTAACTGCTGAGTTCTATAATTGTGCACTTGAAGTGATGCGGGGAGCTGAAGCTGTAGATCAATACGTTTCAATCGATCAGCAAGAAGCCTTTGATATAGAGTACTGGCTTCTGGAAGAGGCAAAACTTCAGCGGATGCCTCCAGAACAGGAGATGTCTCGGCAAGTCGCTGTAGTAATTGGAGCAGGATCTGGAATAGGTAAATCCGTTTGCCATCGGTTGCTTGAGGAGGGATCTCACGTTGTCTGTTCAGATGCTAATTCCCTGGCTGCAGAACATACAGCTGAGGAGTTAGTGCAAAAGGTAGGAGTTGGCATTGGGGTAGCTGGCAATGGACTAAGCGCCTGTGGTCCAACCCTCGCTCAATCAGCAGACATGACCAACCGCGAGAGTGTGAGTCGGCTATTTGAGGATGTAGTGTTGGCTTATGGAGGAATGGACATTTTGATTATTACTGCAGGAGTTTTCTTTCCACCCGACTCCTCTGGTCGTATCTCAGATAGCCAGTGGCGCCAGACTTACGATGTAAATGTGATCGGTCCTGCAATGGTTGCTGAAGAGGCCCAGAAGGTATGGCTCCGACAAGCCACACCTGCGAAACTTATTTTAACCTCCTCAGTCAACGCTACAGTTAGTAAAGTTGGCAGCCTAGCCTATGACAGTTCGAAAGCCGCTTTAAATCATTTAGTCAGAGAATTAGCTATTCAAATGGCTCCTATAGTGCGAGTCAATGCGTTAGCACCTGCGACGGTAGTAGAGGGAAGTAGCATGTTCCCTAGAGAAAGAGTGATTTCCTCACTCTCAAAATATCAATTACCTTTCGATGAACATGAGGGTACCGAAAGCCTGAGAAAGCGCCTTGCTGATTTTTATGCCCGGCGAACTCTACTGAAATCACAGATCTCACCAGAACACCAAGCAGAGGCAATTTTTCTGCTAGCGTCCGAGCGTCTCTGTCGTACGACGGGGCAACTCATCAACGTTGATGGTGGTTTGCACGAAGCCTTTGTTCGTTAGCATCTTTAACTTCAAAACAGGGGAATAATGAAAGTCTGGGACCCACATTTTCATATCTGGGATGTAAGACCAAACAGTCCTAGTGGCCATGATTCAGCCCAATTATTTGCTCCAGACAAAGACCCCATTTACACCATTCAAAGCTATGAAGCTGATCTTAGCATGGATGGTTTTGAACTGATCGGAGGAACTTTTGTTGAAGCCGTCAGCGTGTGCCACACTGAACATGATGGTCCTGTCTTCGAAAATGCATGTTTAGCAGAAGCCAAATGGGTTACTGACCAATGCTCACAATCAAAACTCCCTTATCAGATTGTCGCTACAGGACCTCTGGAAAGTTCTGAATGGCCTTCGCTGTTCGCTCGACTCCAGAAAATTCCAAATGTTTGTGGGATTCGTCAAATCTTGAACCATGCGCCCTCCTGGCCCAGAAACAACCTGCGCGGCAACTTGTTAGATTCGAAAAAATGGCAACAGGGGTTTAGCACATTAGCTGAAGCAAGTTATTCATTTGACTTACAATGTAATCCCCATCAATACAAACAAGCTGCTGAAATTTTTCAAAGAAATCCTGCAATCCCTGTGATTCTTAATCATCTGGGCACTCCCAAAAGAAAAGATCTTTTGGAAGGAGAGAAATATTGGGAAGGCTTGCAAGCATTAGCTAACCTAGAACAGGTATCAATAAAACTCTCAATGCTGACTTATCCAAACAAGCAGTGGCATGAGGACTCCCTCATCAAGGAGACGATCAATAAGGTGATTGATTTGTTCGGATTCAATCGTTGCATCTTCGCCTCAAATTACCCTGTAGAAAAGCTGGAGGGTTGGGATGCTCAAAGTATGTATCGGGAATTCCAACGATTAGTGGATCATCGAAGTCTAGAGGAACAAGAGGCTCTATTTGCTCTAAACGCAATGCGCATTTACAGGGCTTAAGCATAAAAATCGGTTGAGGGGAAGACATGAGGCTAAAAAATAAGATCGCGATCATCACCGGATCAGGTGCAGGAATAGGTAGAGCAACGGCTCTACGCTTTGTGGAGGAAGGTGCAAAAGTAATGGTTGTAGATGTTGACAGGGATAATGCAAAACAGACTGCACAAATGCTTCAAGGAGCAGGAGGGCAGGCAGAATATGCGCAAGCCGATGTATCTGACTCCAAAGCCGTTGAAAGAGTAATTGAGGCAACAGTCTCAACTTTTGGAAACATTCAAATTCTTGTGAACAATGCAGCGGCTTTTGTCTTTGGGAAGATTGAGGACACGACCCCAGAAGATTGGCAAAAAGTGCTCGGTGTGAACATCATCGGATACGCCAACATGGTACAGACAGTCTTGCCCCATTTTAGAGCTAATGGCGGTGGGGCCATCGTCAATGTAGCTTCTGTAAGCTCTTACATAGCCCAACCCGCTTTTGTACCTTATAACACCTCTAAGGGTGGAATCATGCAAATGACTCGTTGTCTTGCCCTTGACTTGGCTTCGGAAAATATTCGAGTAAATGGTGTTTGTCCTGGAGCGATTTTCACCCAAGCAAGTGCGAATCATATGAAATATATCGGGATCAGCGTTGAGGAAGGCCGAAAATTATTCGGGCAGGATTCCCCAATGAAGCGTATGGGAGAACCTGTTGAAATCGCCAACGGGATTCTTTTTCTTGCATCAGATGAAGCCTCTTTCGTTACAGGTGCTCATCTAGTCATTGATGGTGGGGCAACAATTGACTAATAAGCCCTAATCATTTTACTAGGTAGCTCATACAAAACCATAACACCTGTTTAAGTAAGATTTTTTGTCTCTACTCAACGTAGCTTGATAATCCTGGTGACCTCATTAGCACCTTTTTCTTTTAAAGCATAGGCCTCATACGGAGAAATGGAACGCTGACAAATATTCCGCTAAAGCGTCCTGTTCCCCCCCAGTGTAACTGAATTTAGAAGAACGATCAGGATCTCCATTAATGTCTGCGCTTGGATAGTCGAAGTTCTCACCATAGCCCCTGCCTGCATAAAGATTTAAACGATTCGGATTACTCAATTCCTGGAAAGGATAATCATCTCCTCCGTTTGCCAAAAAATTAAGAGTTACCAAGTTGAATCTCCGATCTGGGTTACCAAAAATTTCACCATCCTTGACGATCGTATCTTTGACAGTTCCGTCTGAGGAAAGAGTAACTAATGACCTTACCCGCTGACCAGTACCAGAAGTTGATCTTGGTCTCATAGTACTATCATAACTAAATTTCATTCCAGCAACATGCGGAAAGCGACCAGGCGTCCTACCAACTGCTGTGTCTGCAAGCCCATTCTCTAATAAATCTTTCAATTCTGCAGCAGTAACAGACACCACTACTAACCCATTGTCAAAACGTAGAGTTGCTCTTAGATGGCCTTCACTTACCGCCCCCTCAGCAGTCTTAGCCTCTGGATTTGCAACGGGGGGAGTGTAAACAGCTTTACTACAATCTGTAGCGCCAGGGGGGACTAGTGCTGAACCAATTCCTGTTCTTATTCCACCACCGTTTTTTAGAGACAGGTGTACTGGTTGTTCGCTCAATTGATTGGCGTACCACAAGTCCGCATCGGCACTCAAATTACCCAAATTGGTTTCTTCTGTTCTAACTTTGCTGCGGCGTCCATCAAGATATACTTTTGTATAACCTACGACATTCCCAAATTGTCTTGTAATCACCTCCTGAACTGCATTTCTGATTGCTATGACTCCAACATTACGGATACCCCCAACCAAATCTACAATCTCTTCAGTTGCTGCATATGCTCCGCTTACCTGTGGATCGATTGAATCAGGTTGAACACGACCTTTTTCGTCAAAAGTAACTACTAATCTACCTAAATATTTATAGTCAGCATCCACATTAACAAGAATGACAGGGTTGACCTCTGCATCGGTTGTCTCGTAAGGATAATTTTCTGCAAAAGCTTTATCAGTTATTAGATCATTGCTAAATAATCGATCATTCAAATCACCCATTCTGGTATCAGAACCACCAGCAACGATGATATCAACACCCTTGATCAGATTTGCTAACTCTTTCTCATACTCAATTTGTTGCATGTGGGATAAGAGTATGATTTTCTTGATTCCAATTGCATGCAGAGAATCAACTGCCTCTTGAATAATGGGAGTAAGTTCTTTCATTGAAGACGTTGGTGGTGGGCTCACATCCAGACCGTATGGGCTACTTATAAAAGGTAATGTGGGAGTTACTACTCCTATCAGACCGATAGACTCTCCACCAATATTTGCCACAGCATAT
>JACLAC010020427.1_pt1 | contig 32688 bp, 31 predicted proteins | sample 8027881 | NCBI WGS metagenome assembly JACLAC01 (sample SAMN15725517, study PRJNA655200) | protist metagenome | isolation source: fluorescence activated cell sorting (FACS) single amplified genomes of... | place: Spain: Blaines Bay Microbial Observatory, Mediterranean Sea | collected 2016-01-19 | reverse complement strand
CCAAGGTGCTATTGTCTTTTAAATACAAGTTGAATACAATTTTGTCAATTTCGGATAATTTCTTTAGCAATAACTTGTTTTAACTCTACTTGAATGACAGTCAAGCTACTACCTAGCTCTCATTACATAGCGTGCCGGATAATATGATGACGCAAACGGTGATTACACGATGAACTATCTTTAAGCTTTGTTTGGCTGTTGAGTAAGCAACTGTTGAGCTCGCTGTTCATACCAAAAACGCATAAAATCCTCGGTGACTTTTTGCTCAATAACCATAACTTCGTTGGTTGGACAAAATAAAGAAATGACAAATTGAGTATGACCTTCATGAGATGTTGTAATACGCACTTTTGGTTCAGGACCTGAGATTTTAATATCAAGACGTTTTTCAATTAGGTTGTTATAGCGAGTAGCCACTTCATAAAAATGTTCACTGTATTCTCTTAATTTATCGAGGATTTTTTCTTTAATATCAAAAAGATTTACTTCATCGGATTGTCTTGTAATAGAAAAAATATGTGTCACATAACGACGCATATAATTTAAATTTTGCACTGTATTGGTTAATAGAATACTATTGGGAACAATCGTAGTTCGACCTGTATAAATATAACTTCCATCTTTTAAGTCAACCTCGAATAAGGTTGTAGAGAGCCAGTTACTGTCTGTGACTTCACCTTCAAAATTAGCTATACGAACCCAATCTCCAACTTGATAGGGTCTGGTGCTCGCTCGATAAAAAGCACCCACAATACAAGAAATAAACTCTTTGGTAGCGATTACCAATGCCACCATAAAAGCAGCGATAGAAATGGCAAAATTTTGCAGTTCTGAGGACCAAATGAGAATGAGCCCAGCGACTAAAAGGAGATTGAAGAAATTATCTAGTGTATTAACACGTTGACGTTTTTTATCATGTTCAAGAGTTGGATGGAGACGAATAATGTGTTTGACATAACGACGAACAATATAAGAAAAAAGTACACAAGTAAACGTTAGTACTATCTCAATATGATCTTGGATAACCTTGGTACCAAGCGTGTAGATATCTATAGGCATAATTGTGAACTTCTTTTGTCTGGAGCATTACTTTAACAATCGTTCCTCAAATCAACAATTATAAAGCCGCTATGAATATTGAAAATAAAAATACTAATCGTTGACAAAAATTTTTTGTGTATTTAATTGGTGTTTTTTTGTGAGAGTAGATTATGCCTGTTGTTGCCAAATGCGTTTTCAGATGAGATGGATTTGAAAAAATAATCTTTACTTCAAAAGCTGATGTCTACGAAAAAATGTCGGATATGGCTGAATAACATTATATTGTTAGCCTAGTGTAACGGATACAACAAAAATAAGTGATATCGCACTTAGAAAAAAAACATATTCCATATTGGAAACCCCGTATCTTATTGGATCAAACTGTTTTGAGTGAATACTGTTTGATCTGAACTTTCGTTAATCATCAATAGCTCTTCATAATATATCAAATGTACTTGATTTGGCCGTTTGGGCTTTCTTGTTTGTTTCGCTGATACCCACGTTATTGAGCTTATATTGTGTTAAAGCAAACAAATTTTTATACTCATGACAGTTTTAAACATATTGTTTTTTAGAAAAAAGTTGCGTATACAAGACCAAATAAGATAAGTATCACCAATACAGCAGGTATTAATAGCTCAAAGTAAACAGGTTTATGTATCATTGTTCTGATCAACGAATCGGTATTAATTAATTTTCTTGAGATTTTTCCAACGGTTCACTAAGAAGCAATGAATGATCGGAGGTCACGAAGTGACATTAATAAAAAACAAGAGCATGTCTTCTTAGAACAGATATACTTAACGGGCTATTTTGAATACTCCAAAATGTGGATCTGCTTATACAAAATATAGGCATAGAGTAATAGTCGATCGCATCATCACCATTTTCATCGATTGTAATCATGTAAGCTCGAGTGAACAAAAGATAAAACTAGTAATATCTGAGATAAATTCGATGAGCACATAATTGTGGACTTTCTATTGCCAAAATTCCAAAAAAGATCAAAGGCTAATGGGCAAAAGCTAATCTAATATCCTATCAATCTAGTATGAAACCAAATTGATGAGCTGATACAAGAAATAAGATGATCTGACGATTTTAGAGAAAATCATGTAACAATTGTTGTGGACTAGACTAGGTTTCTTTTTTAGCTATTACAATTTTCAAGTGGTTAGGCTCAGGTCGTTGTATTTTCATGTCCATTGTTATGGTTGTGAAACTGCCATTATCAATAAGGAAGCAGCAGATTAAAAGTTGATTAGTTTTTAACTAAATTGTTTTGTGTTGTTGCCGTAGTATTAGTTTTCGATAAACTAAGTAGATCAGATGAATTTTTAATAGACAAATTTTATTTGTTGTTATGAAACACAAATTAGGCGATTAAAGTATACTGAATAATAAAGCCTTTCGTGTGCTCTGCGGGAGATGTAAGCTATTTTCTTATCAAACGTCTATGTTTTCTCATATATTAGCTATTAGCCTGGCAGACAATATAGAACGTTGTGTTATTCTATCTCCTATGAAAGAGCGGACGTTCGTAAACTTACTCTTGAAATACAATAGCACAATCGTAATCTTGCCATTTGACTATTCGATCGAGGCTTTACACGAACGCGAATTGCTAAAATTCGTTGATGTTCACTACTCGGTAGCTTGTCGTTGAATTAAAAACGAGATCTGAACTGTATGTTTATAATATCAACGATCGTATCGAGTAAGCCTTTGAGAGAAAAATATATTGCCTAGGAGCGAGACGTCTTTAAAATGAAGAAAAAATAGGTTTAAGTCTTTCTTACCAACTTTTTGGCATTGATTAAGTTAGTAATCTATTGATGATTGTAATGACTCTTCAACAGGTGTGTAAAGACAGTCTATTGTCGGTTAGAGACTTTGTATAACGGGACGTAGTCACCTTGGAGTCAGTATTCAATAAACATTGCTGTAACTTTGTTACTGATATCGAGCCCATTGAAATTGAATTGTTTAATTTTTAGACATTTTTTGAATGTGTGATGCAGGCTTAAAATGAGCTCTAGTCCATCTTCATTAAGACACAAGTAAGTCATTGTCTTTCAAACTAATTCAGGGGAAAGCTATCGATTTGGTTTAATTTCCCCTGAATGTCTTAGATGAACTTGATAGAAGCCAGCTTATCGACGTAATTTAGAGTGCTGACTGCCTTCGCATCGTTATCAACCAACGCAGTGTTTCGATTGCAGATCGAAATTTATGATGCTTAATCGCTTTGTTGCTGTAATTGGAGTAGTGTGTTTTTTGATAACAGACTCGATGATGGACCGATGGTCCAATTTCTGATGACTCAATCTAGGAAACGTCTCTGATGTGATGTATCTTCATTCCAATAAAAAAGAAACATTTTAGCTTTGGACTAAGAATTGATGACGTAATGTCTTTATGTTTTTGCATTAGAGAGCATTTAATGTTTTGCTTAATACTGTTTACGAAACTAACTTTGGTGGTTTTATTGATAACAAATCTGTTTAAATATGTTCCAAGTCTTACGTAATGAACTTGAAGCGCTTTATTTATCTACTAAGACACAAAACTTTGTTTTAAACTTGAGCATGATTTAAGCACATTTAGTCACTACTCTCTTTACTTGCTGTACAACTAAAGGAGGCAATAAATCAAGATGAAAAAACGCACTGAAAAAGATAGCATGGGAGAGCTAAATGTTCCAGAAAATGCACTGTATGGAGCGCAAACTCAACGAGCTATTGACAATTTTTCTATTAGCGACGAGTTATTGCCAGAAGCTTTCATCCGTGCATTAATTATTCTAAAATCTGCTGCTGCTCGTGTAAACGAATCACTAAAATTTATCACTTCAGACATGTCCAGGGCTATTCAATCGGCTTGTGCTCAATTGCTAAAAGATAAAACACTTATGAGCCACTTTCCTGTTGATGTTTACCAGACAGGCTCGGGTACAAGCACTAACATGAATGCCAACGAAGTAATTGCGACTTTAGCAACTTGTCATCTTGGTACACCAGTAAGTCCGAATGATCACGTGAACTATGGGCAAAGTAGTAACGATATTATTCCAACAGCGATTCATGTTAGTGCTGCGATAGAGCTTATCGATCATTTGGTTCCGGCAATCACTCACTTGAAAACGACTATAGAAGAGAAGGGTGATTCACTTTCAAGTTATATAAAAACGGGTCGTACTCATTTAATGGATGCTATGCCTGTTCGTTTTGATCAAACCTTTCATGGTTGGGCGGCACAATTGGAAGACAATCTGAACAATCTAAGTTATTTGGAGACCAAAATTACCAGGCTAGCTCAAGGTGGCACAGCTGTTGGGACAGGAATTAACGCACACCCTAAATTTTCCGCTATGTTTGCTAAAGAGTTATTCAACTTTACCCATATTACCTTTGAATCTGGGAAAAACTTTTTTGCTTTAATTGGGTCACAAGATACTGCCGTAGCTTTATCAGGCCAACTGAAAACCGTGGCAGTGACCTATATGAAAATCGCCAACGATCTTCGCTGGATGAACTCTGGTCCATTAGCAGGATTAGGAGAAATTACCCTACAAGCATTACAACCAGGTTCATCTATTATGCCTGGCAAAGTGAATCCTGTTATTCCAGAAGCTACTGCTATGGTAGCTGCTCAAGTGATTGGTAACGATGCGGCGATTACCATCGGTGGACAAGCAGGGAATTTTGAACTTAACGTTATGCTGCCCATGATAGCGAGAAATTTGCTTAACAGTATTAAATTACTTGCTAATAGTGCGTATCTTTTAGCAGATAAAGCTATTGCGACACTAACGGTCAATGAAAACAAGTTAAACGAAACATTAAATCGTAACCCAATCTTAGTGACGGCATTGAATCCTATTATTGGTTATCTCAAAGCGGCAGAGATTGCTAAAAAATCTTACGAAGAAGGCATACCTGTGGTGGATGTAGCGGAAAAAAATACCGACTTAAGTCGAGAAGAACTCTTGACTCTTCTTGATCCAGCTAAGCTTACCTATGGTGGAGTATAGTTTTTTTATTTGTTTTTTCAGCATTTATAACGTTTTAGTCATAAAGAATGTTGTATGAATTAATTTTGCAATTAGTAAAAGGGCTATTATCGATTGAATCCATGTTTTTTATAGAGTTTTTTAGTTGGTGTAAGGAAATTCTGTGAGCTAGATTTCTAATCTGGTCTTCTTTAGTTCTGTGGAGTTGAGATTTTGGCGTTTTTTGGAATTTATATTGCACAAGGTTGGAGAAAACGTCTTTGTCACGAATTGTATTATTGGTGCATATAGATTTGATTTTACTTTGTTTTTCATTTAGCTTTATTGAATGTACTATCGCTTCATGAAATTCCGGATATTTTTTGCGTCAATAGATAATGGATGTGCGAGTAATATTGATGTTATTTTGGGTAAGATATTTGGCAATTTCCGAATTCGATCGGTCTCCGGTGTTTTTTACATACCAAGCCACTAATCTAACTACGCGTTGATTATACTTTTTTACTTTAAAAACCATTCAAGAGCGATTCCTTCAAAATTTTTGACATATAAAATATATCTCTTTGATGTACATATAAAAATAGACTTTTCTAAATAAAATTGAGCAAAATAAAAAGCCTAAAATATTCTTTTTTAGCCTTTATAAAACAATTATCTTTTAGCAATTATATCATTCAAATACCTAGAGCTTTTATCAATTAAAAAATAGGTCCGTTTTGATGACTTCATCGTCGTTGTCCAATAAATGACCATAGATATGTAAAGTAATCGATGGAGAAGTATGTCCTATGCGTTTGCTCACTCTTACCATGCTTATTTTTTCTCAATCCAGGTGGATGTGGCAAAGCGTCTCAACGTATGATATCGACCATTTTTAAAACCCGCTTTCAGCAATAAAGGCGCAATAATCCAGCCTCGATAATAATCTTTGGTAAATCGATGACCCCAACCACTTTCTATCCAGAACTTATTTTTTCTTTTCGGTAGCGCATCGATCAGTCTACTCATTTCTTTCCTATTTACTTGGATCTTTCTTCCCCTACTGCCCTATTTCAGTCCTTGAACGAGTTTGGTTGCATTCACTCTGGTAGAAATCGTCAATTGAGATCCCATCAAACACATCTGCGAAATTTCTGAAAACGATTTGAATTTAAAAGAGCTATTAGGATTTGGTGTACCGACTTGCATCGAGGAAAAATCGGTACAAATTAGAATGGTCTGTGCAACCAAAATTTCCGCTTCTCTTGCCTCAGATCGATTTGATCTAAGTTGACCATCGGCATCTAAGTGATTTTCTGGATGGGGTAGGGTCGGTAATATGTGAGGATTCGTAAAATAACTGGCGATTCCTTTCAAAAGATCTTGCATGCCGTAAGGAAGGCGATTAGCGTATTCAGGCCAACATAACATCCATGAGTTGATCTTTTGTGGATTATGTTCACAGCGATTTACTGTTTTTTTGCTATTGACTGCCAATTTTGATCTTTTTGTATTGGCCATGTTATTAGAATAATCAATGATTTTTGAGCCTATTCAGGCCCTGATGTTTGTTAAGTTTAGCCAATGTGTTTAATTGTTCAATATAGTTTTTAGAAGTGCATAGATACTCAGCTTAGTCATATAAAGCGATGTGATAAATAGTTTGAATCCCTCATGGTGTTTATAAGAATGGTTATATCGTAACTTTCTTCGATTAGGTTTACTTCATAATTAGTGAGACAAGAATTCAATTTTACTTTAGGATAATCCATTAGAAAATCGTTCCTTAGTAGTATGATAAAACACTCTTTGAACTTGGTCACATAAGTTATCTTAAATGTCCTAATCAGTGCTTGGTTTAAACTAAAGACTATTTCCTGCGCCACTTTAAGCCTTCTGGTAAGGTCTGACAACGTTGATAGTAAAATTTTCTGGCTGCACTTAAATGAATGCAACGTGCAGTGAGAAATAGAAGTGTTGTGTCAAGCTCTTTTTCTAGCTAAATAATTTAAGTGGTTGATGTGAAAAGTTGTTTTGTTATACGATTTTGGTAAGGTTTTCTAATGTCTCATTATGTTCTCAATGAACCTTCTCATTGTATTACAACAATATATTATGATAACAATTTATTGTTTCTGTGCAGCAATAATGATTTTCCAAATGAGGCATTATCCTTGTGACTATTTATGGCTATTGTTATTGAGGTCCAGATCAATTATTTAAGATTGAAAAAGTTGATGCTTAAGATTTGTAAGTAGGTGAAGTTTAGGTTCGTGTAGTCGACACTAGTGTTTGTCATAAGGATGCTGTTTATCTTATTTGGAGAGGATACAGGAGGTGTTTTTTCTGTGACGATAGATCATGAAGGTGTGGATATCGTTGAAGCTATGTTTAAGAGCACAATGACACTAAAATCTTGTGATTATGTTATTCTGTCATTAATGAGGCAGTAATGTAGTGAATGTAAATTCTGTAATTCTGGTAAAACAAACTTATGTAGTGTGGTTCTTGAGACAAAAGTAAAGGTCTAATGTCGGCTAACACTAGCTACTTTGACATCAAATAGCAAGCCAATTTTTTCACCACGTAGGACGCTCTATTTTTTCTGAATACAGTATGGTTCTTAAAATTTCCCATGCGAAAATCAACGTCGATGTACTACTGGAAAAAGTCTGTTTATTAGATTGCAATATCACCATAAGTATCGGTGTAGTAATTGATTATAGTGAAAGTCGAAAAAGACGTAATGAGTGCCGTTTTTGGTGGTGTAAAAATTTGTAGATGACAGCTAGATTACGCAGAATATTATACGAATGACAGGATTGAAATCGATTCATTTGTTGTGTACACCACATCCACAGAAAAGATCAACGATGTGTTGTATTGACTCCTTGGTTTTATAGCAGCAGTAAAACTTGAGACTGCGTTACATGATTTGTTGTTCAAAACACATAAGAAAACGATGCTATATTGTTACTGATGTATTAAATGTTCGCAACGATAAACTAATTGGAAAATGATCAGAAGAATAGATATCTATATGAACGTGTACATTGACTATATCTAATTCTCGACAGTAGATATGGTCAAGGTGTTGAAATAGATGGTTTGGCCTTGGCTGACGTAGTATCTCCACCTCTTTTAATGAAAAGGACAAAGCGAGTTTATTAAAATACTTCAGCCTTTTTCCATTCCATGTATTAAAATCACCTGCGAATAATATAGGTCCATCATGGTGTTCTAAGGTTTGGAAGACCTGATTTAGATGTGCAGTAAACTTTTCGAAAGAAACAAAATTGATAATATGAGAGTTAATTACTAATAATGATTTTGTAGAGGAAACAAGTTGATACTCAGTTGCTAGTAACATTTTTCTTGTTTTTGTAATAGGCTCACCATAAGCTGATGCCGAAAAAGCACGTTTTTTTGCAGTAACTGTTGATCCTGTTTCAACGCCTGTTTCTATTTTGGTTTGTTTGTTTCTAAAACTACTTGCCATAATCCATTCGTGCTGTTTAGATTTACTAAACAGCCTATCAAAAGAAGAGTTGAAAACTGCTTCTTGCAAGAGAATTAAGTCTTTGTTTTTTACAAGCGTAATAAAATCGTTTAGCCAGCCTTTTTTCCTACATTTAAACACATTCCACAGTAATAGCTCGATATTTGGTCCCATGACTTGTTTTGACGCGTGGCCCATAATTTTTAGTGATTCGAGTGTACTATAACGTCTTTTTATCATGAAATACTAGACTCCGATAAAATAATGACGGCAAAATGTTACGTTTAGTGTTACAGATACGGAGAAAATAAACGAAACAAGTTGTTGCGGATTTTTTTATAGGTGGGCAAATTATCTAATTCACTTTTAATAACAGGGGTAACATTTTGTTTTTTTAAAATGAATAACTCTGCTAATTCTGCATTAAGACTGTAATCAAAACATTCTAGATTAATTTCGAAATTAAATTCTAGACTTCTAGCATCCCAATTAGTGGAGCCTATAAAGGACCAGAGATCATCAATAATAACAATTTTACTGTGATCAAAAGGTCTTGTATTTTTATATATTTGTATACCATGCTCTATTATTTTAGAGAAATTGGCTTCCATTACCCAGTCTATAAAAGGAATATTACTATGCTCAGGTATAATAATTTCAACTGATACACCACGTAATGACACAGTGTGAAGAGACGTCATTAACGTTTGATCTGGAATAAAATAAGGTGTCATGATTTTTACGCTTTTTTGTGCACAAACCAATGCGTTAACCAAGGTCCAGCGTATTCTATTATGATATTCGTCCGGACCATTTTGAATAACTCGAGCGATAACAGAATTATTGGAAGTATTGACTGATTTCTTTGGTGTATTTGGATCATAAAAAGGAAACTGAATTAGTTCGTTTGTGGCAAAAAACCAGTCCTCGATAAAAACCTGACTAATTTGATCAATGACAGGACCCATAACTTTAAAGTGAACATCATCAATAGGATGTTCTGCGGAGGTGACTAGATTACTTTTGCTTACATTCATTCCACCAATATAGGCTTCTGTATTATCTACACAGAGTATTTTTCTGTGATTTCTTAGATTAATAAAACGTGTACTGGTGAGTGAAATAGCAGGTAAAAAACGGGCTGTTTTTATTCCACGCTTTTTTAGTGCTCTATTGGATTTGTATCCACTGTAGCCAATGCCAACTCCATCCAATAACACGTGTACGACGACACCTCGTTGATGTGCTTGTGCTAATGCGCTTACAAATCGTTGACCTAACGAGTCGTAATCAAATATGTAACTTGACAAGATAATAGAGTGCTTGGCATTATCGATTGATTCAATCATTGCTGGATAGGCTGTATCTCCATTGATAAGTGGTTCAATACTGTTATCTGCAACGTAATTAACTGGATGAATGGTATAGCTGGCAATAATAGCCGAGTGCCAATTTTCAGGAAGTTGATGAAAATTAATGGTTTTTTCTTGAGAACGAAAGTCTTCTCTCAGCATTTTCGGATGTTCTTTCTGTGCTAAACGCTTGATACGATTTATACCAAATAACCAGTAAAATAGACTGCCTATAACGGGTGAAAATATAACAAGACCAATCCAAGCCAGCGATGTGTGTTCGTTTTCTTTAAATAAAATCACATGTAAAGATGTGATAAGAGATAAACTAATATGCAAAATAATAACGATAGTAACCCAATGAATCGAAAACCATTTAATCGATAGTTCCAATATTTGCATAAACTCCAACTATAAATAACGTATAGACACATTAATTAAAAAAAAGTACAACTATATTTAATGAAGATTGTTGGAACTATTTTATAATGATAAACGATACTATTACACAAATAGATAAAGTATTTTACAAGAAACCTATGCAATAATTTTTTAAAAAAAAGAGCTATTTGTTCTAAAGCAGATGGTTTAGAAAACAGTTTAAACGCAAAAAAAAATATCCTTTCGATATTTAGAGTCAAGTTGAATATAAATACCTTAGATACCTAGTGATACAGGACAAAGAATTATATTTTAAATTACTAAAGATTAAAGATAGTAATTTAATTTCGCTTTAATATCATGGTAGTTAATCAATTTTTCTTTGTTCGACGATTTGATTCTTTCGGCTATTTTAAACATAAATCAATTTCTTTGGTCAACATATTGACTAATCATTTTCACTATTAGTTATGCGCTAAGTTATCCATTTCTGAAGCTATATTAACTGATACATTATAGTGTTTACCCGTCTAGTTTGATAAAAACTACTTTTAAAAATATTGACATTTTTCTAGATCCTACAAGAATATAGATAAAATTCGATAGTCATTAAAGTCTAAAAAGTTCAGTTGGCAAAATAGGGACTAGTTTTTCTATACTGGCTCAAAATTTTCTTTTAATACGATGGCTACTTCATTCAATATGCTTTAATAATTCAATTTTTTCTAGATCAACTGTGCTGTTAAATGTAGTACTGTTTTTTGTTGAAAGCAAAAGGAGAAAAACTGCCTCAAGTGATTATTTTCGATTGAGGTGGTTTAGCTGTGCAAACTGTGGTGGTATGTCAAGGTGTCGTTTCAGGAAGAACGACATTGGTGATGGATGACATATAATAAAAGCATTTGGTACAACCGTTTTAGCAAGATTGGATGAATAGAGTGGCGTCATTGTGAATCAGTTAAACAGCTTTTTACTTGGTTGCTAGTTCAAATAAATCTAGGCTGTTTCTCTGTTTACGATAACAAGGCATCTACTTGTAGTACTTCGTGATAAATAGAATTTCATATGTTAATGGTATCTCCTGCTTTTGTAAGCGCTCGTAGTGCTAGTATAATGTCATTATTAATGGTCTAGGTGATAATGATGTTATGGTCTTGTAACTGGTGTATAGGTAAAAAATTGACTTTGTGGAACAACCGATGTAGTTGAGAAACATTATTATCTTGTGAGATCTGTAGTAAGCGATTGAGTAGAGTGTATGGATTTCTAGTTAAATGTTATTTTAGGCACGATACGTGATTAAGCAAGGGATTCCTGAATAAAATTGGCTCAGTGTGTTGTATGTGTTTGCGGATTCGGAATTTCTTCCATTTTGTTAAGAAGATGTTGCATTTGATTAGATATTGACGCGGCTGTAATTTGTTTTATTGTGAGAGGGTGGATAGAAACTCTCGATTAAATTTGTATCGTTAAGTCAGAGGGTATCTTTGTGGAGTCTCATCCATTGTAATTTTAGAGGGTAGCAGGGTGAAAACTTGGTTATGTGGTTTGGATAATAATGAGTTGTCTAGTGTGTCAAGTGTTCTGACGTTTATTGGCATAGATCATAGTGTATCTTCTACTGCTTTTCATTTACCAGATTTTGTTGTCATTGGTCAATCTGTTAAGTCAATAGAGTTAGATGAATCAATTTCTATCGTATCACTTAATTTGTCTTTAGATATAATGCCTCAAGATAATATATGGTTTTGTCCATTGCCTTGGCGTTCTCAAAAGTTATGGAGTATCTTTAAAAACATTCAAAAACGGCGTCGGATGCCGAAGCTTTTTGGTGTAAATTTGAATTTGCACATCCGTCATTTGGAAGCACTATTGATTCGTCAAGCGTTGTTGTCTTCTCAAGGTGTAGTGTCTAAAGCAGCCCAGAGTTTGCAAATTCAGCGTACTACTTTGATTGAAAAAATGCGCCGCTACAATATTAATAAATCAGAGTTTTAGTGACGCAAGACGGGGAAATAGCCGAATTCAAAGCTGCCTTTAAAGTGCTTTCTGAATCTTCTGATGTGTTTGTTAAGTCCTAGTCCTACCTTGATTTGCAAATGAAAATTGAATTACTTTCTAATCAACTTGAGAAATCAGAACAGTGTTTTCGACAAGAACAAAATAAAAATTGTGTTCTAGTTCAGCAATTTCAGCAGCTTTTTAAGTCTGTGTCTGTTGGTGTTTTGTTGCTTTAGTGCTTTAGTGCTTTAGTGCTTTAGTGCTTTAGTGCTTTAGTGCTTAGGGTTTGATTGTTATCACCAACTCTGTTGCAGATAAGCTCTTCGGTGCGGTACTTGTAGGAGAATCTTGGGTGGATATTGTCTCTACAAGTTTCATTCCCCCAAGAAAATGATGGTCATGAAGTTAGTATGATATCGGGGTGTCGTGTTCGAATAGAAACGGCTCTTTTAGGATATTTACCTGGGCAGATCTTGATCTTAGTTGATCTAACCGAGGCGTATTTTTTGCAAAAAAAGCTTTCTCATCACGAGTGTTTTTCCAATATGGGGGACTATGGTGGCAGCACTTACTCACCAAATTTGTACTCCACTATCTTCAGCCACTTTATATGCTGGGCATTTACAAAAATTTGCGGATAAATTGGTTGATCATCTTGTTAATATTGAGCGGAAAATTTGCGATATGCTAATTGTCTCGCGTAGGGAAATTAAGTTGGATGAGCAGGTTGAAGCGATTTATTTTTTGCAAGAGTTGTCGGTAGAAGGGTGCGAAATCTGTGATCAAAAGAATTTACAACTTGAAATAAAGGGAATAGGCGATAGTAGTAATGTTTGGATACAGTGTAATAAAGAAATGCTAAAAGGTACTTTGCTGAATTTATTTAATAATGCTATAGATTCTCAGTCTGAAGGTGATGCTGTAGTGTTATGTTGGCATTGTGATGATGCATATGTGCGTTTTTCTTTTATTGATAAAGGAGAAGGCATGTCCCAGTTTCAACTAGAACATGTATAAGGAGGTTTTGTGACAACCAAACAGGCGCCCACAACGGGGTTGGGTTTTAATGGTTGTCAAAACTGTTGTACGAGCTCATCATGGTCTTTTTGAAATAGATAGTGAGGAATGGAGTAGGCACAACATTGCAGCTCCCTATCGTAAAGGTGTGATATGTCTGATACAATCACTCCTCGTTTACTCGATGATATAGAGTTAAAGGGTTGGGAGGATGATTGGAATCGACTTCTTGCTCATTTTGTTGATTATATTCCCATTTGTTTTAATTCTGCGGAGCTTAAAGGGTGTATTGCATTTATGGGGCCGATGAGGGTTGGTAAGACTATCTCTATTGGTCAAATTGCTGCACAACATGTATTAAAGTATGGGATTAATGGTATTGTATTGGTTACGACAGATACTTATCGCATAGCTGCGCATGAGCAAATGTGTACATTTGGACGTATTCTTAATATACCGGTTGAAGTAGTGAATGAATATTCAGATTTAAATGAGGTTCTGTCTAAGTAAGTTAGCCATTCCTTAGTTTTAGTGGATACTGCCGGAATGAACTCAAGGGATTCAAATCTTGAACGACAGTTATTGACGATAAAGTGTGCCTATTCAAATTTAAAGAAGTTTTTAGTGTTACCTTGTACTAGTCAAAGACAGGTTCTTAAGTCTGTTGTTGATGTTTATTCTCAGGTTCATTTGAATGGTTGTGTGTTAAGTAAATTAGACAAATCATTGTCTCTTGGTAAAGCTATTAGCGTAGTTATTGAAGAGGATTTACCTGTTGTTTACATTGCTGATAGGCAACGTTTTCCAGATGATATTGAACTGGTTCGTGCATATAATTTAATTAGCCGTGTTGTTTATACAGTAGAGCACTATGGTCAGATCTATGGATCATTAAGATATAATAGTTAGTAAAATTATGTCATTTAGATAAGCGAGATACGAAACTATTTGTTGTGTTTATTCTGTGTATCAGACTCAAATAATGAAAGGTTGCTGAATTATTTTTATGCGGATTAAAAACGGACATAACACCTATATTAAGAAAGTGACACTATGATGGGGTTAATTGAAGCTTATAAACGTTTTGAAATAGACAAAGGTGCCAGTTTTGAAACTTATGTTGGGGTTTGAATCCGAAGTTCAATTATAGACGAGGTTCGTAAAACGGATTGAGTTCCGCGATCAGTAAGGCGAAATGGGCGAGTAGTTAGTGCGGCTACTTACGAACTTGAAGTTAAAACTGGACGAGGTGTTTCCGATGTGGAAGTAGCTGCTCATATAGAATTAGCCTTGATGAATACCATAATATGGTTCGTTCGTCGATGATAAAATTATTCAGCTCTGAAGAGATGTTAGAGTTAGATGAAGGGGATATTAAATACTGTTAGCTCAGAATCAAGCAATACACCTTATTCGTTGACAGAAGAAAGTGATTCTCAAGGACAATTAGCAAAAGAGATTGATGTTTTACCCGAAAGAGAAAAACTCGTTTTGTCTTTGTACTATAACGACGAATTAAATTTAAAAGAAGTTGTTGCCATTTTAGGTGTTAGTGAATCAAGAGTCAGCCAAATTTATAGTTAGCTGATTTACGTTTAAGAGCTAGACTGAGTGATTGGCGGAATTGAATCATGAATTGTGGAATACTACCTTTGGGTTGTGGGGGTTGCATTGGATAAAAATATGAAGATTCTGGTTGTTGATGATTTCTCAACAATGAGACGTATCATCAAAAACTTATTAAGGGATTTGGGGTTTACTAATACAGTTGAAGCGGATGATGGAACGACTGCATTGCCGATTCTTCGAGCAGGAACAATTGATTTCCTTATAACGGATTGGAATATGCCTGGTATGACTGGAATTGAGTTGCTTCGAGCAGTTCGGGCAGATAATAAATTAAAAAGTATGCCTATTTTGATGGTAACTGCCGAAGCCAAACGTGACCAGATCATCGCAGCGGCTCAGGCAGGAGTAAATGGTTATGTTACTAAGCCTTTCACTGCGGTCGCTCTCAGAGACAAAATTGAGAAGATATTTGAACGTATAGATGCTGATGAATAGAGACTTTTAATGTCGAAGAAACTTGGATCTGACGCAGTAGATTTTGAAGCTCTGATAGAGGATGGCACGGCTGACTTTTTGAACCATATTGGAGTTGGTGACTTTGGTGATGCTATTAAGATTATTAAGGAGCTTAGTGAGATTCGACATGATAGTTTTTATAAGGAAGTTGAGAACTTAACGAGAAGCTTTCATAATGCAATTCATGGATTTCAAGTTGATTCAGGTGAAGATTCTGAATTGAGTAATACTAAAATTGCAGAGTCAATCGAAAGAGTTAAAAAAAGACTGGAATCGTTTAATTCAAAAAAATTTGTCTTCACAAGAATTTCGTGAGTTATATAAGCACATAGATTCGTTTTTGAAGTATGTAGATAACAGCACCACTACTTTGCGTTCAAACCTCAACACAATTCTTCTAAAGCAAGGTTCCCAGGATTTAACGGGTCAGGTAATTTTTAGAGTAAATGATTTAATTCGAGATGTAGAAGAGTGCCTTGCTCATCTTATTTCCGTTGTGAGAAACGTTGATAGTATCTCCGAAGTAGAATATCAAAAAAACGAGTCTGCATACAATGATACTCGTGGTCATGGTCCAGCTATCAATAAACAAAACAACTCTGAAGTATTAAATAGTCAAGATGAAGTAGACGACTTGTTATCAAGTCTTGGTTTCTAAAAGGAGCTGAGAATGAATTTCGAGGTCGATAATGAGATTCTACAGGATTTTTTGGTAGAGGTTGGAGAAATCCTGGATCAACTTTCCGGATTAGCAAATTTAGAACAAAATCCTGATGATAAGCAATTGCTTAATGCCATTTTTAGAAGTTTTCATACTGTTGAAGGAGGTGCAGACTTTTTATAGCTGACAGCTTTGGTCGATTGTTGTCATTATGCTGTAAACGAAAGGTTTGATGTAGTCAGAATGGGTGCTGATCCAGAGTTGATAAAAGCGTTAAGTGTTTATGCAAAACCACCTACAGTGGAAGAGCTCGCCAATGATTTTTTAGACGATAGTGATTAAGAAGTAGTAGATGTTGTTAAAGAGCTTGGAACTGAAGATGAATTTGAGTTGCTATTGAACGGTCTTCATAGAAAGGTTGAAGAGCACTAAATTGCAAAGTGCTTTTGACAGTTCAAAAAAAGAAGATTTAGTAAAAGAAAAACCACAATTGGCCGAGAAAAACATTTCACCTAAAATAGAGTTAAAACTAGTGATAAAATAGGAATCTATGTATTCAGCTGAATCTGTGAAAGACAAGGTTGCTAACTCACCGATTACTCAAGAAGCAACAGTGTATGTAGATACTAAGCGTCTTGATGACATCATGAATATGGTGGGTGAACTTGTTTTAGTTCGAAATCGTTTGGTTCGACTTGGCTTACAAAGTGGAGATGAGTAGGTAAAGCTGTATCTAATTTAGATGCACTAGAAGCTGGTGTCGTTGATTTTATACTAAAGAATTTCGAAGATATTTCCCATAATTTAGTGTTGGTTAAGCATGCTCTTGTTGAGCGAGTGTTGATAGTTTCAAGAACTAAATTAACAGGTTGTATCTAAAACTATTGTTACTGAACGTGGCGTTATTGTCTCACCCTCAAGACAACGTGTAAGTTTAGTGGCGATTGGTACTTCAACAGGGGGCCTGTTGCTCCTCAGGCTGTGTTGACAAAGTTACCTGCTAATTTTCCTGAACCTTTGGTTATTGTTCAGCACATGCCCGCTGCGTTTACTAATTCTTTTGCTGATCGTTTTAATGATATCCTGCCAGATTACTGTTAAAGAAGTAGAAGATGGTGATCGTTTGTTACCTGGTGTTGTTTTACTCGCACTAGGTGGTAAGCAAATGACGGTGGATTCACGTAACGGTGGATGCGTACATGCTCTAGATGGAGATGAAAGATTAAATTACAATCCTTCTATCGATGTCACTTTTGGGTCTGCGTCTAAGTGTTATCCTAGGAAAGTACTCTCTGTTATTATGACAGGTATGGTTGTTGATGGCCGAGAAGGTGCGAGAATGTTAAAAAGTTCAGGTTCTCGGGTATGGATTCAAAATGAAGAATAGTGTGTCATTTATGGTATGCCAATGGCGATTGAAAAAGCGAATTTAGCGGATGAAATTATCGATCTTGACCAGATTGGTGAGTGTCTTATGTATGAGGTTAATTAGTAGATTTAGCTACGCTAGCAGTGTTTATGATTGCATTTATTTTGTTTTTTCAACAAGTTGTTTGGGAGATAGGTAGGTTATTTTTTCCTTATCTACTCTTAGCAATTGTTGTTATTTTTGGTAGTACCACTCTAATGATATAGAGTAGTGTCCATAAGCTATAGTAGTGTTTTTTCTTGTTAAATGGAGTCTATTTCTCTTCCTCTTATTTTTGATTTTATGTTGATAAGAACTATGATTATTAGTCTAACGAACAAAGCAAGACGTTTACCTTTGATTTTTTTGGGATTTGATATTCTTAGTTTTTCTAATGACTTTTCTACACGTGTTTTTAAATGGCTACAGAAGGTAACGACCTTGAAATTTCAGTGAAGTGTCTGAATGATGAGACGGATCGTATTCATGATAGATGATGTTGAGTGTGACTAACTACGTCAATACCTTGTTTTTGAAGCCAGGTCCTTTTCTGAGTCTCTTAACCACTTATGAGACTTGATAACTTCTAATTGCTTATTGAGCGATACGTTATCAGGAATAGTGTTTTGTTTACCATTTTCTCCTCGCTGATGACATTTTTTGCTCTGTTTTAACGAATGGATAGAATTTACCTTTAAAAGCTATCTTTGGTCATGTAACGGCAGACCCAGGTGCTAAATTTATTCTGGACGTCATTGAATCGATAATCCAAACAAAATACAATCAATCGTCAATTTTGTTATGGTGCTGCAAGATGACACTCTCATTTTACACTACATCACGTGTAACTGCCTCGTTAAAAAGGTTTAACAATCGCTAAAATAATAATAGAAATCAATAAAAAAGTAGGTAATTCATTGAACCAACGATAAAAAATATGACTATTTGTATTGCAATCTTCTGCAAACTTTTTCAATAATCGATTACAAGCATAATGATAACCTAACAAGACCAACACTAAGGCTAATTTGGCATAAAACCAGCCTGCATGCATATAATAGGATGGATTATAAGTTATCAACCAAACACCAAATATAATAGTTGCAATAGCCGATGGAGTCATGATCCCACGATATAGTTTACGCTCCATTATTTTAAAATGTTCAATACTTGCGGCATCCTTACTGCTTGCGTGATATACAAACAAACGAGGTAAATAAAATAAAGCAGCAAACCAGCAAATTAAAGAAATAAGATGAAACGCTTCAATCCACAACATAAACAATCCTTAAATAAAGACTAATAGAACTTGCGACGGAAAACCAAATTTACTTGATGGGACGGATTGAGAACACACAACTAATATCTCAGATACGTGTGTTCGATGAAACCAGTCCTCAACGAGTGCTAGTAATACAGGATCACCAAGCTCTCAATACTATTAGACTCAACGCCTTCGTAAAGGCTCATTGATATTCTACAAGCCAAAGTTGTAGCAAGTAACGTTAGCACGATCATCTTAAAAGGATACGTTATTTCTATTATCATACTTAAGGCAATTAGTAGTATTTGGAAACAAAATTACTATTCCAGCTATATTCAATAAGACAGACTAAACAAGTTGATGACGAATCTCCATTCCAGAACTAAAAAATAAAACCAACAGTAAAACATATTAACAATACATTAAAGTTTAATAAAAATACGAAAAAGCTATTTAAACAAAAAACACTTAATGATCCTAAAAAAACTAACTAATCAACGTGCCAGCAATAGATAAGAAATATAAAACCAGCACACCAATTGATAAATAATAAGATTTTGCTAGCAGAGCCACGGGAACGTTTAAATAGACCATACCATAACATTATCCTGCTGATAATTCAGAGGGAAGACAAATGTAAATTCCTAAAATGCGGTTAAATACCATATCAATCACGTCTAAACAAAACAGCAATCCAGTCTACTTTAATTAGATCAATGAAAAAAGCCATTTTGGAGAGTCCAATTTATAAAATCATGCTCAGCTTCTTTATATATAATTGCTTTCAAACAGATGGATAACATCAAAAGAGATATAACTAAAGTCAATGAAGAAACTACCCCCGGTATAGCCAATAACCTAGAACACACAAGACCCAATTTTGTTACTTGAATTTCTGAGGTAGAAAAGAAAAAGCGAGAGAATAGATAAATCTCCCCTAATGAAATTATTAACATCTCAAAATATAACGTTATTGAAAATAAAAGTGTCGTGATCAATAAGAAAATGGTTATTTTTAGCTAAAATAAGCGATGGCTTTATAAGCCAAGGATAATCCAATCCTACTTACTAACAATTAATCCAAAAAAATATCCACATAATCATTTTTGAACAGTCTTTTCAAAATGATAGAGGCTAAAGCTGTAGTATGCTCAGCAATAATGGCGGCCCCGTAGTCAATAAAAAAATCCCTTGAGGTATCACGCATATTGAGGGAATAAAATAATCACTAAAACAAAAAGTAATAAAAAATTCATCAAATGGTAATGCTATTTTCAGACCACCAACATAAAATAACAGGCGTTTAAAACAACCCTTGGCTCAAAGTAAACGTTCTGTTCTGGCAATCCAGCGACTCGAATCTAATTCTGACCGAATAGTTTGTACTATTTCATCACCACCTAGCAAATTGGTTTGCACATCGGAGATTGCTATCTTAAAACTGGAGAAGAAAGTATTAAACATCTACTCATCATCCACATTATTATTTGGCAAATCTGCTATTGTCAATTCTTTTGGTAAATTATCAAGATAGCGCTGACATAGTCAGCTGAGATCCAGATAGATGATTTTTCAACTTGTTTTCATAACCTTCTTTTAACCCGTTAGGTTTAATAAGGAGTCCATAAGACTTGCATAAGCTTTAAACCACGAGCACCCGTATTTAATTTTAAAGATGTTACTTCGGCGGTACTGGTTTCACGTAATTTAGTGTCTATCGGAACAATGGAATGTTACACAAACCCTTCATAAGTATTTTTTAAACTATATAGACTTTTATTTGACATTTGAGCTTGTCTACCAAAAGAAAGTAGATACAATTAAATTAAGGAATTAGACGTTTTCTCGCACGATTAGTCATTCAGCGTGCGAACCATATCATGCTTGGTGATCACCGAAAATTCAGTTTGATCAGAAATGACAATTTTCTGATAGGTGGAAAGCATTAATTATCAAAACACCTAAATATAAGAAGACTATCTATTAATACATGATTATAGTCATTTCATGAAATGACCAAGGTCTTTGAAATTACCAAACCCATTTCTTCTTGGGTTTGAGCATGTCTTTCTAGCGTAGCCAGTACAATAGAAACAGGGAAACACGGGAAAAGCAATCAAAGAAGAGTGATAAAATCAGCGTAAAACAATATCCAATGACTATGATCGCGCATAAGAATTCATACAGTGCGATACTCATTAATTAAGTTGAGGTAGGTGACTGACCTTTAACTGAAGGATAACAATACCAGATATCAGTTCTTCGTACAGAAAATTATTCCTCAAAATATATTGTTTAAAAGATAGAGGTTCATTGTTCTACTGTTTATGACGGGAGTTAAAATGAAATCGAAAAAAGATGGCTTCTAAAGGTAAGCTTTATACATCATGTTAAAACAAGTACATAAGCGTTATCGGAAAGGGGGAAAACAGCAAATAAAACACCATTCCTAATAACGTATCATTTAACAATCGATTAGAAATTATCAAGTCTCGTGAGTGGTCAAGAGACTTGGAAACGGATATGGTTTTGAGCAAACTAAAGTATTGGTGTATTGATCAGGTTAATATAACGAAAAACAAATTTAAAACCAAGAAAATATCTGGGGTATAAATGAATGTTCGTTATTTTTAATTTAAGCCAAGTCAGATTGCATAGGTAGAGTGTCGCACTCAAAAGTTGGATCCGCTAAGATCTTAATTTATTACCGATAGGGATGAGAGGAATTATGAGTCGTTCAGAATATTTATATGCACGGGCTAAACACCGTATTCCCGGTGGCGTTAATTCACCAGTTCGAGCTTTCAATGGTGTGGGTGGTATACCTTTGTTTTTTCAAAAAGGGTTAGGGGCTTATCTGTATGATGAAGATGAAAAGCGTTATATTGATTATGTTGGTTCATGGGGGCCAATGATTTTAGGTCATTCACATCCTGATGTGTTGTCAGCAGTACGTAATCAAATTGATGTTGGTTTGAGTTTTGGTGCACCAACCGAAGTTGAAGTTGCTATGGCAGAAAAAGTTTGTGAGCTTGTTCCTGCAATGGATATGGTTCGCATGGTAAACTCTGGTACTGAGGCAACTATGAGTGCGATTCGCTTGGCACGTGGCTACACCGGTCGTGACAAAATTGTTAAATTTGAAGGTTGTTATCACGGTCATTCTGACTCCTTGTTGGTAAAATCGGGATCTGGTTCTTTGATGCTTGGTGTTCCAAATTCTCTTGGTGTACCTGTCGATCTTGCACAACATACCATTACTTTACAATACAATGATAGTGCAGAGGTTAAACAGTGTTTTTCAGAAAACGACGATCAAATTGCCTGCATTATTGTTGAACCCGTTGCTGGTAATATGAACTGTGTTGCTCCTGTTGAAGGCTTTCTTGAAACTCTTCGTCAGTTATGTGATGAGTCAGGTGCAGTGTTAATTTTTGATGAAGTGATGACTGGGTTTCGTGTTGCATTAGGAGGTGCGCAAGAACGCTTCGGTATTGTTCCAGACTTGACCACTTTAGGTAAAGTCATAGGCGCGGGAATGCCTGTGGGAGCGTTTGGTGGTAAACGAGTTATTATGGAACATATTGCGCCGTTAGGGTCTGTATATCAAGCGGGTACTTTGTCAGGAAATCCGGTAGCTATGGTTGCGGGTCTTGCCGTGTTGAATAAAATCAGCGAGCCAGGTTTTCATATTAGGCTCGAAGAGAAAGCTTGTCGTTTAGTTAGTGGCTTGAAGCGTGTAGCTGATGAAGAGGGTGTTCCTTTTTGTGTTGTGAATGAGGGTGGTATGTTTGGCTTTTTCTTTACCGAAGTAATCAGAGTGACAAGCTTTACTGAAGTACAGCGATGTGATGTTGGCCGCTTTAAGCGTTTTTTCCATTTTATGCTGAAAGAAGGTATTTATTTTGCTCCTTCTGCATTCGAGGCGGGTTTTATTTCTCAGGTTCATACAGAAGAAGATATTGATTATACTATTGCAGCAGCTAAACGTTCATTTTCTAAGTTATTGTAATGAAAGTCTCTCTTGAAGAAGGAGTTTGATATGTCGGTAGAAGAAACAGAAAAAAATTCATTACATGCTACAGAGGATGAAATAATTGATGAAGTTGATAAAATGTTGCCAAAACAACCTCATAAAGGTGTCTACTTGTTGCCAAACCTATTTACAATGGCTGCACTTTTTTCAGGTTTTTATTCCATTATTGCTGCCATGAATGGCAACTTTACTCATGCTGCTGTTGCTATCTTTGTCTCCATGATTTTGGATGGTTTGGATGGGCGTGTTGCGCGTTTAACTAGAACGCAGAGTGCGTTTGGTGCTGAATTTGATTCATTGGCAGATATGGTATCTTTTGGTCTTGCTCCTGCTTTAATTGCTTTTACCTGGGCGCTTGCTCCTTTGGGTAAGGTCGGTTGGATTGCTGCTTTTATTTACACTGTAGGTGCAGCTCTTCGTTTAGCACGTTTTAATATAATGATAGGGATAGAGGACAAACGTTATTTTACTGGTCTTCCCAGTCCTGCAGCGGCAGCGATTGTTGCTGGTGTTATCTGGACTGCAAATGACTCGGATATGTCCGGGAGTAGTCTTGCTGTTGTGATGACTTTATTGGTTCCTATTGTTGGTTTTTTGATGGTGAGTAATGTTAAATATCTTAGTTTCAAAGATTTGAACTTAAAAGGGCGAGTACCTTTTGTTGTGCTTTTGGTTGCTGTTCTGGCTTTGGTTATTGCAGCCCTTGAGCCTGCGATTGTATTGATGGGTTTGTTTTGTCTTTATGGCTTATGGGGTGTTCTTGGGATATTTTCGAAAAAATTTCGTTAAGGCTTTTACTTTTAGATAGTGCTTAGCTTAGATCTGGGGAAAGTAATTTGTTCTCTGCTTTAATTATGTTGAAACTTGATTGATGGTGATTTTCTGAATTGTGGGTTTCTTTATTAGGTGTTTTAAGGACGTTCTAAATCAATATCTAAGATAAGATAAGCTGTCTTTGAGACTTTTTATGATTCTAAAGAAATGCCTAGTCAAAGAGGTAATATTTCATTGGATTGGCTTTGTTTGTGTTCCTGATAGGAATGTATAGAAGTACTTTACTAAATCAGATCGGCGTGTTTTTTTCCTTAGAAAGATGGATTTTAAGGGTGTTGAGTCCATTGTGGAAATTCGTTTTTAAGTTGAGTTTGTTCCTAAAATAACCATTAGAGTATGGTGGTCCCGAATGAATATGGTTTTTACGTCAATGTAAATTCGTATGCAAACTATCCTTTTTGGTCTCAATAAAAAAAGGAGCTTTGGTTGGTGGGTACTTTGTTTTCCTATATTACTTCAACAAACATGTTTGTTGAAGTAGCTAGTTTTTGTATAGGAATGAAATTTAAGAAGGAGTTTTTTACGTAACGGCTTTTTGTATAGAGAAAGAAAAATCTTATACATTGGTGTTATTTAGCTTGTCTTTCATCTAGATAGATTCCAGTTTTTTTATTGTTGAATCAGTCCAGATTCTGATAAACCATATGATGGTATTGAATGATATTCAGGTCTACGTGTGTATTGTTTTTGTTCTTGTTGATGATTTTCACTGCTAGGATTAAATTATTGAAGGTCATTGATTGCTGTCGTTACTTCAAGTATTTTTTGCTCTTTCTATGATGATTACAAAATTCCCTCTTTCATTTATACACAAAAAAGTATTTTAAGAAAATTTCTAAAAAGTGCTTGTGTAGAAAATTTCAGAATGTATTATACTCAGTCTGCTGACATGGATAGGGTTTCGCGACAGCGGAGGTGATGTTTGTTTTTTTCACTAGTGATAGTTGGGGTGAATCAACGAGTCAGCAAGCTCTTTAAAAATAGATAATCAGGTAATTTGTGTGGGCACTCGCTGAAGTTTTAGAAGATCGAAACTTTTTCTTTTGATTTATTAAAAGTAGTGAGTAAGCGATCAAAAAGTTGAAGTCTTACAAGAATTAATATATCAGTTTACTTTATGTTTTTCTGACTGATTTTTCAGAATCGGTTAGCGAACTTAAGTTATTGTTGACATATGAATTTGAGTGAGCAAGTTTTTTAACTGAAGAGTTTGATCATGGCTCAGATTAAACGCTGGCGGCAGGCTTAACACATGCAAGTCGAGCGGTAACAGAGGAGCTTGCTCTTGCTGACGAGCGGCGGACGGGTGAGTAACGCGTAGGAATCTGCCTAGTAGAGGGGGACAACATGTGGAAACGCATGCTAATACCGCATACGCCCTATGGGGGAAAGGAGGGGAATCGTTTGTGACCTTTCGCTATTAGATGAGCCTGCGTAAGATTAGCTAGTTGGTGGGGTAAAGGCTGACCAAGGCAACGATCTTTAGCTGGTCTGAGAGGATGATCAGTCACACTGGGACTGAGACACGGCCCAGACTCCTACGGGAGGCAGCAGTGGGGAATATTGGACAATGGGCGCAAGCCTGATCCAGCCATGCCGCGTGTGTGAAGAAGGCCTTAGGGTTGTAAAGCACTTTCAGGGGTGAGGAAGAGTGGTGGATTAATACTTCATTATTTTGACGTTAGCCTCAGAAGAAGCACCGGCTAACTCTGTGCCAGCAGCCGCGGTAATACAGAGGGTGCAAGCGTTAATCGGAATTACTGGGCGTAAAGTGCGCGTAGGTGGTTTGTTAAGTCTGATGTGAAATCCCAGGGCTCAACCTTGGAATGGCACCGGATACTGGCAGACTAGAGTATGGTAGAGGAGTGTGGAATTTCCTGTGTAGCGGTGAAATGCGTAGATATAGGAAGGAACATCAGTGGCGAAGGCGACACTCTGGACTGACACTGACACTGAGGTGCGAAAGCGTGGGGAGCAAACAGGATTAGATACCCTGGTAGTCCACGCTGTAAACGATGTCTACTAGCCGTTGGATTGTAATGATTTAGTGGCGCAGCTAACGCAATAAGTAGACCGCCTGGGGAGTACGGCCGCAAGGTTAAAACTCAAATGAATTGACGGGGGCCCGCACAAGCGGTGGAGCATGTGGTTTAATTCGACGCAACGCGAAGAACCTTACCTACTCTTGACATCCACAGAAGATTGCAGAGATGCGATTGTGTCCTCGGAAACTGTGAGACAGGTGCTGCATGGCTGTCGTCAGCTCGTGTTGTGAAATGTTGGGTTAAGTCCCGTAACGAGCGCAACCCTTATCCTTACTTGCTAGCGGGTAAAGCCGAGAACTTTAAGGAGACTGCCGGTGACAAACTGGAGGAAGGTGGGGACGACGTCAAGTCATCATGGCCCTTACGAGTAGGGCTACACACGTGCTACAATGGCGTATACAGAGGGTTGCGAGCTAGCGATAGTGAGCGAATCCCAGAAAGTACGTCGTAGTCCGGATTGGAGTCTGCAACTCGACTCCATGAAGTCGGAATCGCTAGTAATCGTGAATCAGAATGTCACGGTGAATACGTTCCCGGGCCTTGTACACACCGCCCGTCACACCATGGGAGTTGATTGCTCCAGAAGTAGCTAGCTTAACCTTTCGGGGATGGCGGTTACCACGGAGTGGTTAATGACTGGGGTGAAGTCGTAACAAGGTAGCCCTAGGGGAACCTGGGGCTGGATCACCTCCTTAAGCGATAGAAGCTTTGGTGAGTGTCCACACAAATTATCTGGTGGTTTTTTAAACGAAATAATATTTAGTTATGAGATATACAAAAGTGTGTTGGTCGTAATAACAAGTTTTATCATATTTGGTCTGTAGCTCAGTTGGTTAGAGCGCACCCCTGATAAGGGTGAGGTCGGCCGTTCAAGTCGGCTCAGACCAACCAAATATAAATCAACGACTCATGGGGCTATAGCTCAGCTGGGAGAGCGCCTGCTTTGCACGCAGGAGGTCTGCGGTTCGATCCCGCATAGCTCCACCATTGTGACTGATCATCCTCTGATGGTGAAACCGATTTTATGATTGGTAATTTTTGATCTCTGACTTAGTTCTTTGTACTAAATTTGTTCTTTAACAATTTGAATTTTGAATTAGATGATAATCAAGCGTCAAATCGGTGGAAATCATCTTTAACCTGGGTGATTTTTTAATATCGTAAATCCAGAGGGAGACAAAAGCTCTTTGGTATGTAATCTAAAAATTGTTTTGATACTGATGTTGTTCCTTTTTTTAAAGGAAACATACTGTGAATGAAAAGACTACTTTGGGTTATATGGTTAAGTGATCAAGCGTGCACGGTGGATGCCTTGGCAGGCAGAGGCGATGAAGGACGTGGTAATCTGCGAAAAGGTTCGGGGAGTCGATAAACGGACTTTGATCCGAACATGTCCGAATGGGGAAACCCACCCGCTTGCGGGTATCGTACGGTGAATACATAGTCGTACGAGGCGAACGAGGGGAACTGAAACATCTAAGTACCCTTAGGAAAAGAAATCAACCGAGATTCCCTAAGTAGCGGCGAGCGAAAGGGGATTAGCCCTTAAGTGGTTTTGATGTTAGTGGAAGGTTCTGGAAAGGACCGCCGTAGAGGGTGATAGCCCCGTATACGAAAACATCTTAATCATGAAAACGAGTAGGACGGGACACGTGTTATCTTGTCTGAATATGGGGGGACCATCCTCCAAGGCTAAATACTCCTGCCTGACCGATAGTGAACCAGTACCGTGAGGGAAAGGCGAAAAGAACCCCTGTGAGGGGAGTGAAATAGATCCTGAAACCGTGTACGTACAAGCAGTGGAAGCGGACTTGTTCCGTGACTGCGTACCTTTTGTATAATGGGTCAACGACTTATTCTCAGTAGCAAGGTTAAGCGTGTAGTGGAGCCGTAGGGAAACCGAGTCTTAATAGGGCGTTTAGTTGCTGGGAATAGACCCGAAACCGAGCGATCTATCCATGAGCAGGTTGAAGGTTGGGTAACACTAACTGGAGGACCGAACCCACATCCGTTGAAAAGGATGGGGATGACTTGTGGATAGGAGTGAAAGGCTAATCAAGCTCGGAGATAGCTGGTTCTCCTCGAAAGCTATTTAGGTAGCGCCTCGTATCTCACCATTGGGGGTAGAGCACTGTTTGGGCTAAGGGGTCATCCCGACTTACCAACCCCATGCAAACTCCGAATACCAATGAGTGCAATTACGGGAGACACACGGCGGGTGCTAACGTCCGTCGTGGAGAGGGAAACAACCCAGACCGTCAGCTAAGGTCCCAAAGTGTCAGTTAAGTGGGAAACGATGTGGGAAGGCTTAGACAGCTAGGAGGTTGGCTTAGAAGCAGCCATCCTTTAAAGAAAGCGTAATAGCTCACTAGTCGAGTCGGCCTGCGCGGAAGATATAACGGGGCTTAAACTGGTCACCGAAGCTACGGATGCAAGATTTATCTTGCATGGTAGAGGAGCGTTCTGTAAGCCGTTGAAGGTTAAGTCGTAAGACAAGCTGGAGGTATCAGAAGTGCGAATGTTGACATGAGTAACGATAAGGGGAGTGAAAAACTTCCCCGCCGGAAGACCAAGGTTTCCTGTCCCATGTTAATCAGGGCAGGGTGAGTCGGCCCCTAAGGTGAGGCAGAAATGCGTAGTCGATGGGAAACAGGTTAATATTCCTGTACTCGTGCATATTGCGATGGAGAGACGGAGGAGGCTAGGCCAGCGCAGCGATGGTTGTCTGTGTTTAAGGCGGTAGGTTGAGGAGTTAGGCAAATCCGGCTCCTTCCTTTTAGTAGGAAAACCGAGAACTGATGACGAGCCCTCTTTTGGGTGAAGTGGTTGATGCCATGCTTCCAGGAAAAACTTCTAAGCTTCAGATATGTAGGAACCGTACCTCAAACCGACACAGGTGGTCAGGTAGAGAATACCGAGGCGCTTGAGAGAACTCGGGTGAAGGAACTAGGCAAAATGGTACCGTAACTTCGGGAGAAGGTACGCCGGCTGGTGTGAAGGATTTGCTCCGTAAGCACTCGTTGGTCGAAGATACCAGGTGGCTGCGACTGTTTATTAAAAACACAGCACTCTGCAAACACGAAAGTGGACGTATAGGGTGTGACGCCTGCCCGGTGCTTGAAGGTTAATTGATGGGGTTAGTGCAAACGAAGCTCTTGATCGAAGCCCAAGTAAACGGCGGCCGTAACTATAACGGTCCTAAGGTAGCGAAATTCCTTGTCGGGTAAGTTCCGACCTGCACGAATGGCGTAACGATGGCCACACTGTCTCCACCCGAGACTCAGTGAAATTGAAATCGCAGTGAAGATGCTGTGTATCCGCGGCTAGACGGAAAGACCCCGTGAACCTTTACTATAGCTTCGCAGTGAACTTTGAACTTATTTGTGTAGGATAGGTGGGAGGCTTTGAAGCGCAGACGCTAGTTTGCGTGTAGCCACTCTTGAAATACCACCCTGGTATGTTTGAGGTTCTAACTCAGGTCCGTAATCCGGATCGAGGACACTGTGTGGTGGGTAGTTTGACTGGGGCGGTCTCCTCCCAAAGAGTAACGGAGGAGCACGAAGGTGTGCTCAACATGGTTGGAAATCATGCATAGAGTGTAAAGGCAAAAGCACGCTTAACTGCGAGACAGATACGTCGAGCAGATACGAAAGTAGGTCTTAGTGATCCGGTGGTTCTGTATGGAAGGGCCATCGCTCAACAGATAAAAGGTACTCCGGGGATAACAGGCTGATACCGCCCAAGAGTTCATATCGACGGCGGTGTTTGGCACCTCGATGTCGGCTCATCACATCCTGGGGCTGAAGCCGGTCCCAAGGGTATGGCTGTTCGCCATTTAAAGTGGTACGCGAGCTGGGTTTAGAACGTCGTGAGACAGTTCGGTCCCTATCTGCCGTGGACGTTTGAGATTTGAGAGGAGCTGCTCCTAGTACGAGAGGACCGGAGTGGACGAACCTCTGGTGTTCCGGTTGTCACGCCAGTGGCATTGCCGGGTAGCTATGTTCGGACGGGATAACCGCTGAAAGCATCTAAGCGGGAAGCCTCCCTCAAGATAAGATCTCACTGGGACCTGAGTCCCCTGAAGAGCTGTTCGAGACTAGGACGTTGATAGGTTGGGTGTGTAAGTGCTGTGAGGCATTGAGCTAACCAATACTAATTGCTCGTGAGGCTTAATCATATAACACCAAAGTGGTTTTATGGTGATAAGAGAAGAGACTGAAAAAAACTTGAATTAGATTATTAAAAGTCATAAAGACACAAATTACGATGAACATCGGTTTGATTCTTGGTTATCACTATTTCAGAATGGAAATGTCTGCAATTCAAGCATGATTCGCGTGTTTTGGTAAGGTTGTAAAATGCTCAACCAGGATAAAACGCAAAACGAATTGCTTGATGATCATAGAGGCGTTGAACCACCTGATCCCATCCCGAACTCAGAAGTGAAAAGCGCCATCGCCGATGGTAGTGTGGGAGATCCCATGTGAGAGTAGGTCGTCGTCAAGCTTCACATTGAGAAAGCCCTGATGTTCATCAGGGCTTTTTGTTTTTGTTCTATATTAAGTTTAAAAACAGGCGTTGCCTATGCGTGACGTACGTGTATGAATACTTGCATTGCGTTGATCAATGGTTATTTTTAAACTAGCTGGAAAGTTATTTTGTGATAGAACAAGCGTACAATCGCCGTTTATGAACCTCTTACGACTATACGTAATACACGAATCTTCTAAACTAAGATTATAATAGAACTAAGCAACGTGTTTCCAGCTTGGAAACCACACCTAGTGATATCAGATTCCATTTAAAATACCTACCTGGTGGTTATAAACGCTTTTTAGCCCTAATATGGAAAGATAATTCTTCATACAATTACGCGAAAAGGCTATTTTGACGATTATCCGAATTTTGAGAAATTGCTTAGTAATTTACAACTTACTGTTAGCTTAATAATAGAAAATCAAATTATTGCTATTATCCCATGGTTTTTCAATTACAAGTATCCATCACAAAACAAGTAGTAAACTCCTTCATCATTCTTAACATACACAATGTCGCTGACAACCATTTTTTCAAATAATCTGGTGAATAAAGAGGGAGATTACGTGATGTTATTTTTTATGAAAAAAAATGGATGCTTGTAAACTTAATCTTCGAGAATATAACATGACAGTACAATCGAAATATCGAAATTTAGCACGAAAATTAATTATTGAAATCGTTAGTTTCTCCAATCGGTAGCTTGTCGTTGGATCGAAAACAGGTTTTAATTAGGTGATGCAATTAAATTGGGACAGCATCAGCGTTCCCCTTTAGAACAAGCATGACCATGATCGCGCACTTCCACTAACTCTCTTGTATGTACAGTTGGAATTTTTATATGTGATGTTAAAACAACTGAAGTATCTGATTATTCAGGTTTTCCTGAAATGATGGGTGGTCGTGTAAAAACTTTGCATCCAAAAATTCATGGTGGCATTCTTGGTCGTCGTGGCATCGATGACGCTATTATGAAAGAATATGGCATCGACAAATAGATATGGTTGTCGTTAACCTGTATCCGTTTGAGTCCATCATTGAATGCTCTGATTGCGATTTACCAATGGTGATTGAAAATATTGATATTGGTAGTTTAACCATGATTCGTTCAGCCGTGAAAAATCATAAAGATGTTGCTATTGTAATTTCTTCTACAAACTATCAAGCTATTCTAACCGCAACTATTGCTAGGTTACCACCATTCTAAAAGAAGATGGTGGTCTCTAATCTACGATCATCGTTTTGATCTTGCGGTAAAAGTTTTCAAATACACTTCTCGTTATGATGGTACTATTACTAATTGCCTAGGCAAAAGGATGGATGGCAGTGGTGAGGATTTCACACGTACTTTCAATTTGCAATTTAACAAGAAAGAAGAAATGCGCTATGGCGAAAATCTACACCAAAAAGATGCGTTTTGTGTGGAAGTGAATCTGAAAGAAGTCTCTATCAGCACCGTGAAATAAATTCATAATATCGTAGATGCTGATGTGGCACTAGAATGTGTTAAGAGTTTCAATAAGCCGACTTGTGTGATTGTTAAACACGCTAACCCATGTGGTGTAGCAACAGCTGAGAATCAATTTGTAGCCTATGAATTGGCTTTTCAAATGTATCCAATCTCTGCTTTTTTGAAGGTATCATCGTATTTAACCAAGAGTTAGATAAGAAAACAGCTCAAGCTATTTTAGATCATCAATTTGTTGAAGTGATCATCGGCACCAAGTATTAGTGAGGAAGCGGCTAAAATTGTTTCTGTGAAACATAACATTCGTTTGTGGCTATGTGATCAAAAGAAGAACAAACAATCGGAGTTGGTACAGGTCAAATGAGCCGCGTATACAGCGCGAAAAGTTTTTGTTACTTTAGGTAATGTGATATGGTAACAGGAAAAGTATAGAAAATATCAACGTTAACGTGACAGATGTTTCGGAATTGGTTTTTTTCTCAAAAAAAGAAAATCGCGAATTGTTGGTCCTGAAGTACCACTGATTAATCATTTATATCAAAAAATAGGATTATCAATTATTGCCAAAGCTAGTGAGCCTTAGTATCAGACAAGGGTTTGATTCTAGTGTAGATTGAAGTAAAAAACATGCTTCAAGGTAGTTCTTGTAGTTATGTGGGTAGCTGTGTTTATCGGAGAATTTCTAATTGGCGAATAATCCAGCCTTAATTTGTGTGGGTGGTGACCATGTATCTTCGTACAGATAGTGTTGTCTTGTCCGATGGTGATTATTTTGCTGATTAACCGAGAGGAGGATGTTATTTTTGGGTTGCAAGCAACGTTTCCTGTCCATCAAAAAAACTTTTAATTGGGTATCAGTGATATGAAAGACGGCCAAATCATGAAAAATGGTGGTAGTATCTCTTGAGGAAATCGTCTCAGAAGCGTATGTTCGCAAGTAAAAGTAATAGTTGAGTTAGCATAATTTGGTAATTATAAATTTATGAGTTTGCATTAACATAAAAAAGGCTCGTTGGATGACGAGCCTCAGCTTGCTAACAAAATCCTCGTTAAGCGACAAGGATTTTTT
>JACLAC010011884.1_pt1 | contig 32747 bp, 35 predicted proteins | sample 8027881 | NCBI WGS metagenome assembly JACLAC01 (sample SAMN15725517, study PRJNA655200) | protist metagenome | isolation source: fluorescence activated cell sorting (FACS) single amplified genomes of... | place: Spain: Blaines Bay Microbial Observatory, Mediterranean Sea | collected 2016-01-19 | reverse complement strand
TATAATATTAGCCATTATTCCAGAAAGCTTGAAAAAAACAAAGCAGGATGCAACCTAGTACATACTACAGCATATAGAAATAACAGATTACCGTGAAGCTTAAGCGACGTAAGCATCTCAATCAAAGTATAACCAAGAGTATTCATCTCACCGTATGTCGTTGTGGAAGTGTTTCAGCTCATCTGCAGTCGGCAGTTCGCCCATCAAAAGCAAGTAGCTGACTTCCACGAAGTCGCTCTTCTCGCACAGCTCTCATATCGGATAGCCTCTGTACAGACACACGCCCTCACCTCCGTCCACGTACGTGATGCCGGATGAACAGCTACTACGTGCTGGTGAAGCCGGGATCGTATGTAAAACAGTTTGTCTTACTAGTGCAGGTCGCGCACATCCAGGAACTTTTCGGAGCCCATAGTACCCTTATACATCTTGATATTATGTGTTGTCCCATCTGGGAAGGTGAGCGTGGCTACCTGCTCTTCAGCGGTGCAGCCTTCCTTGAAGGGCATCGTTGCAGTTCTTCTTCGTACTTTTAGTTTTATCGATCTAGTCGTAGTCGCACTCGTTAGCGTTTCACTTCCAATTCGTAATCGTTAGCGTGGTGGTGCAGAACAGATGACCACGACGTTATACTTAAGAGTATGACAAGGATAGATGATAGATGAAGAAGAAGAAGAAGCAATAGAATACAAAACAAAGTCAAACATTTAAAAAGTTTTCCCACTTCGCAGTAGAAGTCGCTTCTAGTACGAGACGAAGAATACTAACATCAGCACTATACATAGGAGTAGCAAAGACTCATCTACCGTGAGCACATCAAATCCAAATCGACTTAACGTAAAACACTTTCGATGTAGAAGAAGTTTCAAGTTCGACTTTAAAAATTAATTGCGTGTCTTCATATACAATTTTCAGATTAAAATTTAAATCTACAGGTATAGTATTTCTATTTAGTCGGCAGAGTCATATATCTCAGTTTCGGTTACTGTATTTATTCGAATTCGTCCGAGCCTGTTCCGCGCGCTTCGCTGTTCAAATATTCTCGCCCACCGAAGAAAAAGTACCAGACACCGCCAGCAACCGCAGCTAAAATAGCGACCCCCGTCGGAATACCTAGCAGAACCAGAATTTTCATCCATATTGGGATGGGTTTGTCGTCCTTTTTCTTGTCGTCGTCTTTTTTGTCATCGTCTTTCTTCCCCTCTGTGGTTGTGCTGGTTGTGTTGCTGCTGTTGCCGTCAGTTCCGTTTAGCGAGACGTTTGCTCCTTCGGCACTCATCTCGGCAGGTCCGAGGTTGACTTGCGCCTCATTAGTCGACAACGCTACCACACACTGCGAGTCTGTAGCGTTGGTACACGCTACTTTAGCGCAGTCTGGTAGAGCCGTGCAAGCGGTGCACTGGTCCTGGCCTATACTACCTTCGCTCGGCACATAGGTTCCATCTTCGCAGGGCGTGCACGCCGTAGCACCCGTAGTAGAGTTGCTGTGCGTGTTAACGGGGCAAGGTGAGCAGGTGGTGGACCCTACGCCACCAGAATCTTGCTTGAAGTGCCCTGCTTCGCACGGCGTGCACGAATCTGCTCCATTTTCAACCTTCGTATCACCAAACTTCGTTTCACTGCCGGCCGGACACGGAACGCATTCGGCTCAGCCGGCATTTTATGAGAATGTGCCAGCCCCGCAAGGATCGCACGCCGTCGCACCGGCGCTGGCTGCATGCTTTCCCGCTTCGCACTAAGTGCACCCAGCAGAGCCGGCAACGTTGGTGTAGTGCCCTTGACTACAAGCCGTGCAGGTATTACTAACTACGCCAGACCCGGTGTTACTAAGAGAAGAGTACTCTCCTGGCAGGCATTTCGTGCACACACCGCTCGCAACGCCAGCCGTCGCGTCCCAACCGATGTGGTGGCCCGCCGCGCACGACGTGCAGTCTGACGCGGTGCCACCGATACAAGTATATCAGCTCGCGTCACAGACGTCACAGGTTCCATTGCTGGATCCACCGCAACCGGTGAGATAGGTTCCGGGGTCGCTGCACTGCACGCTCGTGTCACACGTCGCGCAAGTGCCGTCGTCTTATGGATACTTACCCTACCCGCACTTCGTGCAGACAGTCGCGCTAGAGCATTCGAGGCAGTCCGCCTGCTATGGGCTCATGTCCGAAGCGCAGCTTGCGCACGCGCCGCTGCTGGCCAAAAAATTGCCGGCGTCACAGCCGCTGCACTTGACGCAGCTCATGTGCGGACTGCAGCTGCCGGTCGCGGCGGTGCCGCCCTCGCACGAGAAGCCAGGTTGCAGCATGTCTCCATTCTCATCTTTCGCTGTCGCAGAGATTTCCGTGAACCGCCAAGTCTTCCATCACTTAGCGCGTAGGGATCTGTCACACACCATAGCTTCTGTCCGGTATCCGAGACAATTCCCGTTATATTTCCCATTCCATCCCATGCAGTTGTGATTGCAGACATTTTCATAAGAGCCAGATGCTGATGTTGAACAACACCTCGTCATCAAGCACTTTTCGTATGTTAGCCCATCAAGGCTTCAGATTGGCATGTTGTCAGCCGCAGGCTTCGTGTGTGTATGTCAGCCGCCATCACATTCATGCAGCTGCAAAGGCGCAGAACTTGTTGGACTAGTACTTGGATCGCACACGATTTCCGTGCCCTTTATTTCGCCGAAACTGCAAACAGCCCAACGCTAACTAGTCGCGTTATATCAGTACAAACTCACTCAGTTTGAACCAGCCTCTGCATCGTGTTCGAGGTAGAAGATCGGAACCTCAGATAATTGCACATCAATATTCCATGTATTTTCCTTGATCCTGTAATCTTAGTCTTACCCCTGAATAGTAATTATATTACCTGCACCCGAGTCGGGATATTTGTGCGCCAGGTAGTAAAAGCCGTCTCACGGTGTGCGCATGCCCAGACGATCACCGACCTCCACTCACGACGTACTAGAAGGGTAGACCTACGCCTGCTTGTTGCGCACCGACCCGTCCGCCTACACCTGCATCTCGACATCAGAATGTGCGGACTGTGAACGTGCAACGTCATCTCCAGCACTGTCAGCGGCGTTTTCGTTTACTGAGTCGGTGCGCAGCATCTACTGGCGCGTTTCCTGTTTCCGTCTCGCCAGCTTCGCGTGTGCGTGTGCGTGTGCGTGTACACGTCACTGATTTTGACCCATGCGATGCTGAGGAGCTGATGACGCTGACGCTGATGGTGATGACTCTTCCGGCGGGTGCGCCGGCGACCTGACTGTTTGATCCGAAGCCGATTGATCAGCTTGATGTGAAGGCTGCGCGGCAGAACGCGCTTGATCCGCTTGATGCACGGGCTCGGCAGAGACTGAGACCAGAGCACCGAGTAGGAATGGCGCGAAAATGAACATGATCACGAAGTTGAGGACCGCGATGTGAAGGAGGAGCTAGTCCCAATGCTAGGACATGCACATGTACAACGACCGCCGTCGCCGTCGCTTCGGCTTTCTTGTTTGTTTTGTTTCTGGTCTACCCATTTCTATTTGCAATTGTATTGATCTCGCCGATCACGTTTGAATTCGTAGAGGACACGAGAATCTCAATAGCTGCTCTCACGGCATTTTGTGAATAGATGATAAAGATGGTGGTGATGTTGTTGGTGATGTTGTTGGTATTGTTGAAGTTGATGGCCTTAGCAGTCATCTCATAACCATAAGGAAAACGATGAGTATAAAGAGGATAGAAGCAGATATAGAAAACGGAATTTCGTTCCCAACGACAACGAGACGAATTTAAGGTTTATACTAAACATCGAAATTGATTTAATTTTGTAATGTTTTGCAATCGTCATACACATACTCAACACATCACATTCACAGCGTCACGCATTTGCGATCATCACGGGTATCTTTTTCTTTGAAATACCCACCTATTCCTATACCTCAACATAGTCATAAGTCACAACAACATCTTGACTTCCTCACACTCACCTTCACCTCAGCCTCCCCCTCAGTTCATCGGCACCATTACGTTATGCGCCTCTCCAATGAACTTAATATTACGCAAAAACACGCTGTTCTGCAGCATTCCGTGGTCCTCCGCGTTTACCGCGTAGGCTGGGTGCTTGCTCAAATGCGTGAAGTGCTTCATGGCATATTCAACACTCATTTCCTTCTTCTGGATCAGGCACCAGGCCGAGAGGAAGATGCCTGGAGTGAGATGTCAAGATAAACATATTCTTAGCGAGAATCAGAATGATCGAAGTATTAGGAAATACAATATGCAGACCACACAATTCTTGCTTTGGGTTTAGAGTTTAAAAGAGTACTCACCATCGAAGCTGTTCTCGCTGTTAGAACAGCTCGTCTGCAGCAGAATCCGCTTGCTGGCCTATATGTGTCAGTTCTTCCGCTCTTTTATCCTGTCCACCCAGCAGCCACTGAAACAACAATCACAGATCAGTAGGATCTCTCTACCGCCACCGCCACCGCCACCACCCGATCGACTTCCAGAACTTCATCACGGCACGCTCTTCACCACCGACTCCAGAACTTCACTGAAACTCACGTCCCCGTCACGCAGTATCCAGTCGCCGGTGCCTTCTCTGCCGTGCCCCGCGTAAATGATAACCAAGGGACTACTACTCACTAGTTACTATTGCACGAAACCTGATATTCTACTACCGCACGTCCCGCTTCGTCAGAAACCCGTCGTACACGCCTCATCAGTCGAAGAAAATGCGTTCCGTTTTCACGCAAAACTTCGTAAACAAATCTAAGTCAGTAACCACGCGGTCCAGGAACACGCCTGTCTCGTGGTTGTACGGACAGCCCAGGAAGAGAGCGCGCATGGTGTTGCGTTGCGTAGGTGTTGTGCTTCAATTTAGATTTTGTTGTTTCCGTCTCGTCTGGTAAGGGTATCCGTATCGCTCTCTACCACTAACATCTAACACTATTAAATTATTTTCCTCTTCATAATTCATATCTTAATCTTGTCTAATCTACGGCACTGCGATTTTGAGAAAATGACAACGACTAAAGACGAACTCATTCCCATTTTAACGCAATCAGAATAACCATAACTTACGGCATCGAATGATAGCATCAACATGAAGATCAACAACAACAACATTTCCATCAGTAAAAATCTCGGCGTTCTGATTCATTATCAATTTTCTTTCTCGTGAAGGGACAAGAACAAAAAATGAGGGGTGGGTGGGTAACTAGTTAGTACGTAGTACAGCTACACGTATGACATTAATATTATGAATATGGAATTAAGTACAACTACGTACAACTCTAGGAGAAACGGGCTAACAAAGGATTTTTTCTTCGTAGTTTATTATTAATATTATTATTTTGTACTCACAAGGTGCCGCTTCTCTCGGCTCAATTTTAATATCTTGCAAGCATACTTAATATTAAGCTTAACAAAACAGTCCCCCTTTCCGCTTCTTCTTCCTCAGCAGCTTCGGATCAGCTGCCACGGTCACACTCCTCTCCTCCCTATCCAGCACCTTGTCCGTAGGTGCTACGATGCGCATGCGCATTCTCTCCGACCGCTTACTAGCTCCGCTTCCTACTATCATGCTTCGTCCCCAATCTTCTTCTTCTCCAGCTGTATGAGCTGGTGCAAGAGCAAACTGTTGTGTCCGTGCGCCATCGGCTCGATGTGCGTGATGTTTGGGTCGGTGAGCCCGCGCCACTCCGCCAGAGGCCCCTGCACGGAGCAGCGAGCGAGCCTGTCGGACGGTGACCGTGGTGACTGTGACCCACAGCCGCTGAAGTCCTCCGCGTACATATGCGCACCGTAGCTTTTGCGGCCCCGACCGCCTGCTGATGCTGTGCGAGGCGAACTTGAACTTGGTGCAACTGCAAGTGCAACCACATTACCGTCGGCGTCACGCTCAGGTTCGTGGTAGAAAGCGGGTTCGATGTGCACTTCACCTTTGGCTCTGCTACCACCGTGACCTTGACCTTGACCTTGACCCTGTTCGTGTTCATCTTTGCTCCCGGTCCTGCCGTTGTGCACAACCACGCTTCTCTGGCGCCGCCTCGCCCTCCCGTCTCGCACCTCTGCTTCCTCGAGCTTTCTCCGCAGAAACTCCTCGATTGCTTCTTCCTGCTCTTTGGCAGTGATGTGAACTCTGTGATCACGAATTTCTTTGCTCGAGACGGGTGCCTTGTGCGACCCTGACCCTGACCCTTTACTCGTTCGAAAGCGTAACTCTCCGTCACTCGCCGAAATCGTAACCCGTTCCAACCGTCACTTCTACAGTGTGGGCCGCGCACTCGGTTCGTGTATCTTCCCCTGATAGCCGCTCTCGTAGTAGCCGCGGCTGCCGCGCGGCGTGCGTTTTGCCTCGCCGCTCTCGTAGTAGCCGTACTTGCCTGCGTAGAACAATTCTTCACCTTCTGCGTCGTCCTCGACGTCGAACGATTCGTCATAGCCGTGTAGTCGTTGTAGCGGTTCGGCATCGTTTCCACTCGCAGCCTGCGCTTTCAGCTTCAGCGCGCGTTGTCGCTTCTTGTAAGACCGCTTCAGTTTTCCCTGTTTATCCCTTTTCCTGAAGAAGTTCTTTTCCACGCCGTCCTCGTCACTCTCTGCGTCCGGATCGGTTTGACTTTCAGCATGCAAATTCATGTTCATGTTCTGGTTCATGTTCATAGGACTAGATCCGCGGCCACCGCTCTCCACCTCATCATCTTCATCTTCTTCCTCCTCTTCAGTACTACTCGACTCATACGACTCGTATTCGACTGCTGCGTCAAGTTGAAGTGCAACCGACGCGAGCTCTTTTGTCGCGGATGGACCATCAACAGTATTTGCTGTGCGCAAATGCTTCTTCTCATTTTTTGGACTAGTGCGTCTATGTCTACGATGTGATGAACTCACATCATCAATTCATTCCACGTCTTAAAGAGCCTGCTGCTGCTTGCGTTGGTGCCTCGTCAGCTATCAAGCCTCCTTTCGCAAACGCGGAGACAGAGGATTGGCTGCAAACTCACGGATAATCTTCAAGCAGCCGTCGTAGTCCTCTTGTGTGAATGCTGCAGTATGACTACCTTCGCGTAATCCTCTACCGCTTTTTTGCTGTCGTCCACTTCGGGTGCTATTTGCTTTTTCCGGTGACTTTTTCGCGTAATTCACACCCGGTTGCAGGAGCATACCGCGTAGCACAACGCCGAGCGTCTCGAGCGCTTGAGCGTCCTAGTTGTACAGACTCTGCACGGGTGGATACGGAGTTGAGAATCAGCTGCAAGGAACCAAGACACCTTGTTGCGTACTGGTACTGGAACTGGTATTGGTGTCGTCGCCAGCCTGTCAAACGTAGTCCGCAATCCGATACACGTTTTCTCATGCGAGCGCTTTCTCACTGCCGTCGAGCTCGCACTTCACGACGTAAATACCACTTCACTTCACTTTCTCACTGTCGTCGAGCTCGTCGTCCTTGTACTTCACAACAGAACCTGCCGTGCCGTTGTATTTGACATAGTCTGCGGACCGTATGCCGTACAGACGGACGCGTTCACCTTTTTTTATTGGAGCCTTGCGGTCAAAGGAGCCGCTTTCAGTTGCGTTCGAGTCACGCGACTCGAATGTGGCATCGCCGCCACCGCCATCCACTTCCACTTCAGTGATGGATCGCTTCGTCCGATTATTTTTATTCGTACCGAAGAAGTTCTTATTATTGGTGTTAACATTGTCATTTCCTCCTCCACTCGCTGTCTGTTCAACTTTATCTTCAACACCAAACCCGCGCTCAAGCAGCGCGTTCAGCGCGCGGTAGTCCAGCTCAAAACCGCCGCAAGCTGAGACCGTGGCCACGCGTTCAAACACTCGCACCGCCAAGGCGCGATGGCCGGTGCGCCAGCCTTCGCTAGGTGGAAACATCGAAGCTACTTCGTCCGCCAGCGCGTCCTGCGAAAAACTCTGCTATATGCCCACGAGGTCTGAGGGCTTGTGTACATCAGCCTGTTTGAAACCTGTGGCGACCAAGTTTGCCTGTTTACGCGACGTACCACGATCGTCGCCAGATTGTCACGACTCCAGTTGCGCAATCATTTTTAGGAAGCTACCGGTATCGGTGAGACTGCGCTGAACTGCAGCCGCCATGTTTTTAGCGTAGAACATGTCGTCCTTTGAACTACGTTCCCTGTCCTGATTCTCCGTCTGCCTCCGCGCGAGTGTGACGTTTCGAATTTGCAGCGCCAACTGAAATTCCAGATTTCGACTGAACATGGACACTCCTTTCAACTACTTGTTCAAAGGTAAGTTGACAAGTCCTGTACCTGATGATCCCACTATTAATCCAGGCCTCCGAAACTTGTTAAAGAGGACCTTTTCCATGACCAGTACTGCATCCTTACTATTAAGTATTACTATTAGTAGAGCCAGGCCCAGGCGTGTATACGCCGATATCTCATCCTTTACCTTTACGAAACAGCTTATCCGCAGCCTTATCGGTGGCAGTCGCGTCTTGCATGCCGCCCGCCAGTCAAAGTGACGGTGGCGTGAGTTCGAGGTTTGGTTGCGTGCTTGCTGTCACCTACGAAGGCTCTGAGTCTCATTCGATGACTTCTCGATCTCAACTCCCCTGCCTATTCATATTGGCATTGAAATTGTTGTGAGCCTTGGAGAAAGAACTTTCAATTAGAATGCCTATTCAAGTAGAATTTGTTGTGAGCCTTGGTGAAAGAACTTCTGCATTTGCTGGCACCATCTGCATTTGCATTTGCGATTCTTCCGGTTGTGGTTGTGCTGATTGTCCCCCTTGTCGCTGTGCTGATGGAGATGGTGATGAGCTGCGCGCCTTTATTTCCGCGCTGACTTCCCGGGCCTCCCTTTCACTCCGTCGCGCCAGCGAGGCGTCTACCTGCGAAATCTTTCAGCCAGCTCCCCTAGAGTCAGAGTCAGTTGACGCAGCGGGTTTCGGCCGAGGCTTGGGTGACGCTCTCTTCAGTCCACCAGGACCAGGAGCAGGCTTCAGTACAGCAGGAGCAGGAGCAGGAGCCGCACCGCCACTCGGACTCGGACCATTCTAGTTAGTCCTGCGCAGAGCGAATGCCGCCTGCTCTTCCTGCTCTGCGCGCTGGGTCTGATATATATATTGTTCATGCTGTTGTCCTTTTTCTTCTCGTTGTCCTTGCTCTTGTGCTAGTCGATGGCTTCACCGCAGTTGTGCTTCTCGGTCTCACAATTGTTGTTGGCTTCACCGCATACTGTGGTACCTCTGACTGTGACTTTCTTCCTGAGAGTTAGACGCTGGACTCTCCATGGATGATCTAACTGCTCTCTGTCAATCTTCATTGTAGACTGAGTGGTGGACTGAATAGCGGCTCGCATGAGAACTCGCATGAGTAGCCTTATTCTCGGGCGGGCGGATGGTGTGTTGCGTGTGATGCGACCGACGCTGAAGCGACTTTTTGGAATCCTGACTATGCTTGGAAGTGGAATCCCTAGAGCCCTGACTGAGCACTGATTCTTGACTTTACTTATTCATACTCGCTTCTGTCAGCCGGTGATCTAACACTTCGTCGCTTGTTTCGTCGTCGTCCGACAGCTCAACTAGACTCTTCATACCTTTGCTTTTGCGCGACGAGTGTTTGCTTTTGCGCGACGTAGATAGTCATACCCGCAAGTTGGCCGCCCGCAGGTTCAGGACGCTTGTTGGATCCGTATCGAAACGACCACTACCACCTTCCGTCTCCAGCGCACATCACCACCGATTGTCAGGTAGCCACTCTAGAGCTTTAGCCTATCTGCCGTTCAACTCCGGTTTTGCAATCACGTTCTGTATCTGCACACGTGCGCCGACGTAGATTTGGTTTTCCTCGCTCTCTGCAGTTGCAGTCGCTCCATCTCGTCCATCTGCATTTGCTCGTGACTTTCTCTCCGACAGTCTGTCCATCTCGCGCTGCAGTTTTTCCATCTGCCGCTGCGATTTCCGCACTTGCTTCTCATGCTTTTCCAGCTCCTTCTGCAACGTCGCACTCTTCCGTTGGCTCTCCCGTCGCTCCCGCGCCTCCGCGTGTATTTCGAGTTTCGCTTCCACTATCGGCTTGTACACATCGGGATCTCATTCACCCAGCGCACCCAGTATCGTGTTCGTTAGCTACGCTGCCTCTTCCCTCACGCTCTTGTGGCTGTGCCCGCCCTGGTGCGGCATGGTCTTGTACTGCGGATCTTCCAGCACCGTTCTGCGGTGGTCGGTGCTCGGAACGACTGCTCCGTACTCGTCCCTGTAGACGAGGTCATCTTTACTCTCTCTAACGATATCATCTTTACTCTCACGAGTGTCTATGCCAGCAATGCCTTCCTGCACCTCGTCGCTCTCACTATCATCTTCGTCGTCCAACTCTACCATTGATTTATTCACACGCTGATGGTGAGATTTTCGTGACTTTCGCTCCTCGTTTACGCCTCTCTTTCAGTCCAGGCGCTCCCCTTCGTCCAGATGAATCATGGTTTACCGGTGCTCTTCGTCGTTGATGTTGGTGTTGATGTTGTGTTTGTGGTCGACGATGGCGAAAGCGTCACTGTCGGCCAGACTAGCGTGTTTTACTTTTTGTTTTTTGATTTTTTCTTCTGTTTCTTTTCCCTCATCAACCTCAACAGCAACACCGTCACCTTCAACTTCATGCACGGATTCGTTTTCGTTTTCGTTTTCTCTCTCATCACCGCCTTCTATACCACCGTTTTCCTCAATCTGCATCTGTCACTCACTCTGCCTCTACTCCTCAATCTGGCTCTGCACCTCGCTCTGTCTCTACTCCTCACTCTGCTCTCTCTCTCACTCTCACACTGCCACAAAACCTCACCGCGCCCGGTTCTCTTCCCGAGCCTTTTTCATCATTTCTTCGTCGTCACTCTCGTACTCGGCGAGTGCTCACCGCCTACTATGCATCTTCCGCTCACCACCTTTCCACCTCGGCCTGACTACTACACATACCCTATAGGCATCGCCTCTACATCCAAGTTGCTTTCTTTCAGCTCCTGCAGCTTGCCGTCGTGGTCCATGCGCACGCGCCAGTACGCCTTTTTATTACTCTTAGTTATTTGTTACTGTTTATTAATAAAATTCTCGCTCTGTTTGTACCGCACGTCCTCAACAGTGGCCAGCGTGTTGTTGTAGAAGGCTTTGGAGTTGAGGCCTTTGATGCGCACGCGCGCGCCTATGACCAAGCGCAGGCCCATTTGTTCCGTGTCCACTTGCGAGGCACGCACGGTTCTCAGCACGGTGCCTTGATGGTGGCTGTGGACACCTGTAGTTATACCTGCGAGAGGTCCAGCGTGGTCTGCTGCCTCACGCTCACCGACGCGTCCAGCAACACTCTTACTCACTCATGGTCACGACTTTTCACGCGTCACTCGAGGTGGGTCGCTAACCTGCTGCCCAGGCGGTTCGCTTCCTATGAACAGCTCAGGGCATGATACTTCACGGCTTACACTCGCCAGGGCATACTGTTCCTTGAGCGCACTCAGGCGCTGCTTGGCTTTAGCAACCTCCGTGCTCACCCGCAGGGGAGGAGCTCACCCACTCCTACTAGCTCAATCGTTCGATCGACTCATTCGCTCCTTATTATCTACTAATGTTCAAGATCCACAGCTTCCAGTCTACTAGGAGAGTTCCCGTAATTTTTCCGTGGCACGCCTTTCTTCTTTTATGGCTTCGTCGCTGCGCGCCATATCCTGATCGATGTTGTTCTTGTTCGTCATAAATTCATCGTTCGAAAACAGCTCGCGCGTCTTGAAGCTTTTCACCACGCGGCTTCACCTCTCTCATTGCGTTCTATCCTCGTAGACTTCCGAATCAGGAATATAGTTTTAGTCGTCCTGCCGCAGCTCACTCTCCTCGACGCTTTCTCGACGCGCCATTTTTGCGTCGCGCTCTTCCAACTGCTTTTTCTGCCGTTCTGCTTCTGCTGAGAAGGAAGTCGTTTCCTCTTCTTTTTCCACCGCCATTTCTTTTTCTACGACTGTGTAACTGTCTCCATCTAGTGAAAAGCCGTCCGAAATTTTTTCGCGGTCCCGTCGCGCCCGCGCGTCTAGGTTAAAATCTTCGACGGATTCCCGCCGCGCCATCCTGGCGTCGCGCTCTTCCAGCTGTTTCTTCAGGCGTTCCGCCTCGGCCGAGGGCTCCACGTTATCGTTCCCGCCATCTCCAATTCGTACTATATCGTCATCGCGAACTGTAAGCGCTTCGACGGATTCCCGCCGCGCCATCCTGGTGTCGCGCTCTTCCAGCTGTTTCTTCAGGCGTTCCGCCTCGGCCGAGGGCTCCACGTCATCGTTCCCGCCATCTCCAATTCGTACTATAATATCGTCATCGCGCACTGTGAGCGCTTCCTTATCGTTATCTGTTGCTAAGTCTTCTTCGGTGATTCAGGTCTTCTTCGACGGTGACGCCAGATCCTCGTCGGTTACGAAAGTCCTCTTCGACTCTCGTGGCAGCGAGGTCCTCGTTGCATTGAGGTCCTCGGTGACCATGGTTGGTTTGCTGTCCTGGTGCAGATCCTCGTCCTCGTCACGCTCTTCGACACTTTCTCGACGCGCCTATTTAGCGTCGCGCTCTTCCAGTTGCTTCTTCAAGCGTTCGGCTTCTGCTGAGTATGAGTAATCATCTATTTCTATTTGTCGCTGTTCATGAAAAGCAGCTGGCGCGAGGTCCTGCTCCTGCTCGTCTTCCACGCTGTCGCGCCGAGCTAACTTCGCATCACGTTCTTCGAGTTGCTTTTTTAGCCGTACAGCTTCTGCTGAGTATGAGTAATCATCTATTTCTATTTGTCGCTGTTCATGCAAAGCAACTGGATCGAGGTCCTGCTCGTCTTCCACGCTGTCGCGCCGAGCTAACTTCGCATCGCGTTCTTCGAGTTGCTTTTTTAGCCGTTCAGCTTCAGGCGAAGGTGCGTCGTCGTTGTCCAACCGCTCTGCCTCAGCGTTTGCACCGACACCCTCGGCCGCGTCCCTTATTTCTTGCAGCATTCACTTCTTCCCATCATTTACCACAGTCACCTCATCATTTTACCCCGTCTCCGAGTTTTTCCTCACCCGCACCAGCTCCAGCATGTCCTCGCGCAACTCTATCACAGCTTCACTATCACTATCACAGCCTCACTCGCCACCCTGACTTGCCCCCTTCCCTCTAGTCCTCGATCTTACTAGAGCGTCCCGTTGTACTTACGGAATCTGTGTCACAGCGGGATGCCGACCAGCCGCACGGTGGCACCGGGCGTGAACTCTTCAACTCGCGTCTCCTCTTACTCTTAGAGAGGCACTGCTTCAACTTGTACTTGCGTCTCTGCTTTGCTTACGTCGACTTTGGTGGTAACTGTGCCCGCTGCTGGGGATGGAGATGGAGAAGCCACAGGTGCCGCGTCCGACGGGGGAGGAGTATGGTCTCCGAGATTGCTATCTGAATCAGCTGCTTCGGGTTCGGGTGATATGACTTTGAATTCACTTTCACCTTGTGCATCTACTTTCTGTCAGGCTCAAGAAACTGAAGAAACTGAAGAAACTGCCTCCTCCTGCTGAACTGATCAAACAGCTTTGATCAGTTCGTCCGCCTCCGCGAGCAGGGCCCGCTGCTCTCACTGCTGCTGTCGCGCCTTACCTGCATCGCTGTGGCTGCCCGAGCTGCCCACGTCGCTGTGGCTGCCCACGTCGCTATCCGACTTGGCGTGCACCTACGTCGCTGACGCTGTCGCTGTCGCTCATACTACCTACGTCGCTTAAGGTTAAGGCTAAGGTTAAGCTTATCCGACGTCACTGTGGCTGCCCACGTCGCTGTTGCTTGCGTTTTCGTGGTCAACAATTACGCTGCGGCTTGCGTTTTCGTCGCCACCCTGACCCTCAGGCTCAGCGACGATTACGCTTCGGCTTTGGGTTTGGCTTTCGTCGATCGCCACTACCGTTCAGATTCAGTTTGTGCTACCTCCGTTATTTTTATTGCTTCAGCCTATATTGTTATTCCTCGTGGCCTAAGGCACAGCCAGATCTGACTTCTGGGACCTTTTCTTGGCATTAGGACTAATTTCCGCCTGCACCTGTTTCTGTCAGAGCGGCTGCACGTCTCGCGACACAAAAGATACGTTCTCTTGATGTCAGAGCGGCTGCACTTCCCGCGACACAAAATTATTCGGACTGCCCGGCACCATGAAGCTGCCCTTCAAGTTCAACTTCTCGTCGCCCGGCACCATGAAACTACTGTGCCCTTCGTCCCGGGGGCTCAGTGCGAGCTCTAGTTCCGCGTCTGGATCCGCTGCCTTCACAACTTCTTTTTACCTGATCACTTTGGAGGCGAAGACCTAGTCTTCCGTCGAAGTCCCCGACCTGGAAACGTCCTCATCCCACCTTCCGTGCAGCGCCGGAAGGTCTTGCCCCATCGAGACGCTTGTGGTTGTGCCGGATCGGGCGCTTTCCTGCTTTTGTTACAGTTCGAGTTCAGGAACTCCGGCAGATGCAGGGGCGAGAACCAGTGGCACTGCGTCAACTGCGTCCGCCGGAGTTGCGACATTTAGCTCGATAGACTTCGAATTATTATGAAGAGAAGTCTAGGACTGTGCCTTTGCCAGAAGACAAGTCGATCGTGCCCTTTGAATTCGCGTTTGAATTCGGGCGCGAGGACCGCGTAGCAGTGGCAGCGGCCTTCGCCTTCGTTTTCGCCTTGCCTCGTGCCAGCGCCGGCTGTGGCGTGGGCTCAGGCGTAGGCGTTCCCGCCGCGGCTACGTCACTGTATATCGAACTTGTCTGCGGCCGGAGAGTGGCTGACACGTCAGCATCTCCGACGTCGTTTTCAACTTCATCGTCGGCTTCCACAATCGTGTTCATCTTTTCGACCTCTCTTCTTTGTTGTGTTGGCGACTGCGCCTTTTTCGTGGATGATTTCTGATTCTGCTGTCATCTGCTCGAAGAAGAAGATTTGGATTTCTGCTGCTCGCTTCAACTTCATTGACGCCTGCTCCCGCTTCAACTTCATTGACGCGGCATTACGACACCATCCTCCGCAAAAATTACGGACGGAGCCGCTGATCCGCCGCGATCGAGATTCGGTTACCGTTTTGCCGCAGCTGCTTTACCTTTGCCTGTAGCTTTCGCTTTACTCGACCTCTTGTCTGCAGGCGACCCCGCCCGCGACCGCTCCTAAGCGGACCGCGAAGCTAACTCCTCTAACTCTATAATGCTTCAGCCGCTTGGAGCGTCGACTGCGCTTCCAGCTACTGGCGAACCTGGAAGCACCGATGCAGATTGAACACCCGGTTGCAAATCGTGCGTCTCAGACAGCAAGGCGGAGTCTTCGCGAGGCATCTTATTCTTAATATAGTGTTCTTATTTAGAGTATGTAGATGTAAACCTAAACTGTAAGTATTTATTTAGTACGCGCTCAAAAAAGCCAATAGTGCTTTCAAACTCAAAGAAAAAAACGGTGAAAAATTGAACATGAAAAATGAACACAGGGGTGGGTCGTATGTTACTTTACTATGCAAGCAGGAGCAAAAAACAGAAACACTTGGTATGAATAAAATTGTAGGGCTACAAAATGTCTTCCAGGCACTCGACTTTTAATTTGAATGTTGCGCATACAGTTTATATCGTTGTTGTTGAATGTTGACGCTTGGAGTGTACTACGCATAGACCATGACGTTGACCGCTACTTGTACAAGCACTTGCACTGCACAAAGACAAACAGATTACAAGAGAGACCATCGTTTCAAGCTTTCAAAGAATTTAGAATTAATGTATCCAGTCACAGTTATTGTTCTAGAGATCGACAGTGTGAAACATGATACGGAGTATTCCCTTCTCCGACGTGTTACTATGAGAGTTAGACAGAGACCAAAACTGAACCTCTTTCTTTTTAGCTACCGGTACCGACACGACCTGTCAAGAGGCCAGTCCCACTTAGTGTTAATCCAATACAATTCCCAGTTCAAATTCAATCCTCATCCTTCTCACCCTTCTCATCAGTCTCCTTCAGCACTGTGATCAACTTACCCAACTTACTCCTCCTCGTCAGTCTCCTTCAGCACTGTGATCAACTCCTCATCCACTTCTTCTTCCCCTTTTTTTTCCAACTCAGCCAAGTCGTCCTGCGTCAGGTAGTCCCTGTGCTCCGCCCAGAAGCGCAGCAGTCGCCGCAGCACGACGGTTTTCTCTCCGCGCACCTTACTAGCTTTCGCTCTGGTTACTAGTCACTACAATTTCTAGAAAAGAGAACCTCTTTTCACCTTCAGCTCACTACCTTTCGCGCATGAGCTTCTCACTACTCCCTGTCCTGCTTCCGCACATCGTCTTGTCGCTTCCGCTCCGCCTTCACAGCCTTCAGATCGTGGTTGAAGAAGCAGGTGCCGCTCTGCTGGCGGTGACAAATATTGTTCTTCCTGTTTCGCACCGCGAACACGCACACAGGCATCACTGCACCACTGGTGTTCATGCCCACGCCCGTTTCGTCCTCGTCGTCGTCGGGGCCGCCGACGATTTCGGGACAAAACAACTCATCCGAGGCCGAACCAAAACCGCCTCCTTTCCCGCCCTTGCCTTTGCCCTTCCCGCCGTTTCACAGCGCCAGTTCCATCGCTTCTGTCCGCACGTGCCGGAACGGGCAGTTGCGGCCGCGCATGCACCGCGCCAGCCCGTACCCGTCCGTGGACGAGAACTGCATGCACTCGGGCACGCTCATGTCCTCATCAACTCATCTTTTAACCTTCTTGTGCGCCGGCTCCAGCTTTTCCCGCAGCAGCTCTTCTGTTTTTGACATGGGCGGCAGCTCATCCTCGTCCCACTCGCCCTTCGCTTTACTACTCTACTACCAACTTTGTCGGAAACCGCGCCTTCCTCTATCAAATCCACTCCATGATATCACTACGAACTCTCACTACAAACTATTTAGCCCGGTGGCGTCCTTGGTGTGCTGCTGCAGCATGTGGCCCTCCAGTCAGAACTGCGGCAGGCTCTCCCCACATTCTTCACAGAAGATGTGCTTCATCGCACAATGACTACTAGTACTTCTGCTTGTTGCCGAAAAAGTCCATGTTGCAATACTTGCAGTAGGCGTCAGAGTTGGCCGGCGCGGATGCAGACGTGTTCAGACCAGATGCTGAATCATTGACATCCGTGCACATGAGAGTGTGCGCACCACCTGAACTACTCGATGATGAGGCCGAGGACGAGGACGAGTAGTCTCCGCTTGCACTGGCGCTCTGCTGTAATCAATTAGGATGTTCAAACGGACAATTCTGCCCACGCGCGCAAAAACCTTTGTTGACGAAGTCAAAACACGTTTTTCGGTCGTAGTCAGACTTGCCACCATCCTTGCCTTTGCCAGACTTGCCGTCTTTACCACCTTTGCCTTTGCCGCCGCCCTTGCTCTTGCCGCCCTTATTACCGGTATTACCGTTGTCCTGCTGAAACCGTTTCGCGTCGTTGAACTCCTGCTGTCCCTGGCCCTGCTGGCCGTTTCCGTTGTAGGTGTCGTACGAACGCTTCATGCTATTCATGTTCATCTGGCTCCCACTGTTACTATACCCGTTACCGTTCCCGTTGTTACCGCCAGCATTACCGTACCCACCATTCATCCCCCCATTCATCCCACCCCCGTTGCCGTTCAGCGTCATCATCATCTTCATCATGGAAGCCATGTTCTGCTGCTGCTGCTGCACCAGGCTCTGCTGAAACATGTTCATGTTCCCACCGCCGAACGTGTTATTTTGGTTAGGATTCATTCTTTAAAATTTATCCGATGTAGATGTTGCCTTTTATATGTTTTTATATTTATCTTATTCTTAATCTTTCATCAAACCACTCGTAGCGCTAATCTATCCCCGACGGACTGTGTCCTAATTACACTATCATTCAACGAATCTATAGTATGCGTAAAATCATTCAGGCGGTTTTTCAGTGAGTAGAATCGAGCTTAAATGCTCAATGTCAAGAAGACTAGAAAGAGTTAATGTCAAGATAGAGTGATGTAGAAAGAAAGAAAAGCGCAGTTCAAGAGAGCAGGAGAGAAGCAGTCAAGATGAAAGAAGTCGAACTTATTTACGAATCATCATCATCAACAAGTCATGAGCAATTGCATTTGAAACAGACAGCGTAAATACATTAGCCATCTGCTATCAGTTTTGGTTGGCCTTTTCGACTGACACAAAATTTCTCCGTCTACCTCTTTGATACGAACGAACTCTGCCACCGTTGACACAGCGAGGCACGTCCTTCCTAAATATGTTACAGCAAGCACAGAACAGAAATCTCCTCCACCGCAGAAATATACAATCAGAATCAAGATCACCACTCAACGACGTACCTCAATAAATCAATTACTTCGTGTTGATGTTCTGCACCAGCCATTCCAGACCTTCCTGGAGACCCTCTCCGTCCTTCGCAGAGCACGCCTGAATCGTCCACGTGCGATCGCGGATGTTGTGCAGGGAGAGACCTGGTTATTGATTAGTTAGAAAAGTGTCGCATTGAAATAGATCAGATCCTTTAGGTTTGCGTTTTTCATTACTGTTTTCCACAGGGCCCCTAAGGACTTCAGAGGATTGACAGATTGGTAAGTGTATCATCACGTCGAATAAGTTTTTAGTTTTCTATCATCGAGGTCAGATAGGAGCGAAAGACATTTACAGATAGTTTCTCCTCAACCAGCCGTGGCAGGGGTAGGCGTGAACTATGCTTATATTCTGAATCATCATGTCATCGACATCTTTCCATAGTAAAGTTATTTTTAGTAAAACGTCGCTTTCAGACCGATGAGAGATGAATTGGTGTTTTGTTCAGCATCTTATGCCTCAGTAGCAGAACTGAACAAACATTGGTATCATCATGTTAACTTTTTTTATTTCCATAAGGATAACAGCAATATTATATATTTATACCACTGACATAAGAACTCAGCACTCACTCTCGCTGATCTCTTCCGCTGGAAGCGCCTGGATCAGATCCTGCTTGTTGGCGAAGATAAGCAGAGGAATGTTGGCCAGTTTGTCCTCCTGCAGCAGCTCGTTCAGCTCCATCCCGGACTCCTCCAGCCGCCGTCTATCCGAGGAGTCAATCACGTAGATCTGAGATATCAGATATCAATAACAATATCAAAGTTATAGCGCAGCGAACAGCGAGATAGAAACAGAAAAAAGTGAAATCGATTTGAATTTGATGAATGGCTGACTGACTTTGAAGTCTTATCAAGTACGCGTAACATTCGCAGCCATATCTAAACGCAAGAATAAACTCACCAGCGAGTCGCTGCTGTCGAAGTAGTTAGACCAGTAGGGCCGGATGGTCTTCTGACCGCCGATATCCCAAACGTTCAGCTTAAAGCCATCGTGGACGAGCGACTTAATGTTGAAACCTGGAGCAAGTGCAAGCATAAACATAATACGAACAGAATACTGATCAGATCCTTTAGGTTTGCGTTTTTCATTACTGTTTTCCACAGAGCCCCTAGGGACTTCAGAGGATTGACAGATTAGGTAAGTGTATCATCACGTCAGGTGCAGGTCAAAGTCAAGGAGTATTTTCTATACGACGTATAAAGTGATCAGAATCCTTTAGGTTTGCGAATATTTAACTGGTTTCCACAGAGCCCCTGAGGACTTCAGAGGATTGACAGATTTGTTAATTGTATCATCACGTCGAATACAATGTACTATTTTTGTAAGTAGACTAAGGTCAGATAGGAGCGAAAGACATTTACAGATAGTTTCTCCTCAACCAGCCGTGGCTGGAGTAGGCGTGAACTATGCTTAATTCTGAATCATCATTTCACACAAATCGTTGAACATGATTCAATTATAGATTGAGTTGAAAGAAGCAGCAAACTCATAGTAACATCTCACCCTGTGTCGGCATGATGTGGCTGATATCTTCCTCGCTCAGCTTCTTCAGGATTGTGGTTTTCCCTGAGTTATCCAGGCCGAGAACGAGAATACGAGCCTCCTTCTCGTTCTTTTTCAGCTTCTTCAAAATGTTAAGCAGACCCATTGTGAACAACTCTTTTTCTATAGTACGTGTACTATGTCTAGAAAAAAAATGGTACCCGACTTCCTCTTGTAGACGTTTTGTTTTGATGTGCTCGTTATAGTATTCCGAGTAGCAAACATTCTAATCGAAGTGTACCTACACCTTACTCATTGCAACGATATACAATGTGTACTGCTACTCTATGCCACTTCCCAAACGACAGACAAACATCACACACACGACTCACGTCGTGCGACGCACGTACTTTAATACTAACATCGACACACACGAAGACAGACTACACCTACAGAAAGCACTCTCTAACATTTGTTTCGTGCCAGATTTAACCCCTCTGAGTCTGACATTCAGATATTCGAGTTGTTCATTTGCGCACTTATGACGTTATTGACCCACCAGCATACCGTTCATCTAAAAATTCTATGTGACGAGTTTTTTCGTCGTAACTTATTTCCCGCCTCCGTTTCCACCTCCTTCAAACGGCAACGCACAACTATAATCACCAGCCCCAAGTGTCTGGTCATCGCTGAAGTAGTCGCTGTCCGGATTTATCTCCAGGTTGAAGCCCAGCCCATGAGTTTCCAGCGCAGGGTCGACGCCTACACTCCGCGACGATGCATACCCGATGCGCAGGGCTTTGAACTTAGTCTGCAGCTCTTCCACCTTCATGTTCTTACCAGTGCCCAAACCCAACCCCCGCACGTACTCCAGCACGTCGCAATACTCCTTCTGCGACCGAGCATACGCCTTTTTCTTACTAGTCACTAGTCACTAACTACTAATAGGCTGCTTGTAAGGCGCTACTAGAACGGCGCGAACCCTGCCTTTGGTGCATACAAAGAGAGCGACTGGTGTAGACCGCCGTTCTTAGTTTTACTATAGAATAGAGCTGATCTTACTAGTAGTACTGGTTTCTATTCTCCACCAGAGCGAGCAGTTTCGCTTTGACCGACACAGCACCAATTCCGGTACTACCACCACCACCTCCAAACGCTTTCTCCAGTGCGACTACGTCACTTAGCTTCTACTGCGCCTGTTGAAAAGCTTCCTCTTCACTCTCGGTCCACTTGTTTTTCTCATTCCCCTTTCCTCTCTTACCGCGTGCGAATCCACCAACTTTCAAGTCACTACTACAGCAAATACTCGACGTTACTACTCACTACATCGCCTGCACGGTGCCCCAGCGTCCTTCCTCGCAGTTGGTGCCGAAGTTGAGGAACGCGAGATTATTACTGTCAGGTGTCGTAAACTTTTTCAGCAGCGTGACCGCGTCACTACGAGTGAACCGCGCCTTCGAACAGGCCGCCGTCCGATTGGCCGCCGTGACCGAGGTAGGTTAAGCCGAGCTGAGCGTTACTCGATGCAGAAGACGTAAGATTCGCCATCACCTTCCCAAACACTTCTCACAACTTGGCGCTCTCACTACTTGAGTACCGCTGCGTCAGGTCCCTCCAATACCTCTTCACCCTCCGGCTGCTTGCATCCCGTCAGCGTGGAGCAACTACCACTGGCGCCGCTCTGCAGCGCTTCACTAGTTATATCAGAACTCATTACAGTTTGAACCTGTTCCTGAACGCCGTGTACTGCGGGCACGCCCAGCCCGTGCCGAAGCAGATGTCGTGGTACGCGTTCTTCTATCACTTACTAAAAGTTACTAGTTGTCGAACTCGTAGAGCTAGACGGTGCCGAATTGCGTCCAGATGACTCACTCGACGAGGCGGTAGTTTGTGTTTGAGATCCCTTTTGGTTTTGCTGTCGCAGGTGGTGTCGGTTTATCCACTTTGGGCACAGCGAGCTCCCACGTCGGCGTCTAGCAAGGCGGTGCACACCATCCCGCGTTCGACTGGTGCACGACGAGGTGCACGAGAGGCTGCGTAGGCGCAGCTTCCTGCTGCGTAGCGTCCTGCTGCTGCGACCGCTGCTGCTGCTCTTCCTACTTCCCTTTATCGACGAGGTTCTGGTTCAGGTTCAACACCTGCGAAACTTGATCTGAATCTGAATCGTCATTGCCCTCTTCAAGCTCGAGCGAGCACGGGTAATGCGCATCAACCGCTCGCCGCAGCCCACTTGCACCAGTAGCGCGGGCCAGCAGTTGACGCGACCGGACCGCGTCGTCGTTGCAGTCTCATGCTTATTCTCATCACCTATGGCTATGCAGAGGTGCGATGGGCAGACCAGTGACGCAGGGCCACGACACTAGTGCCAGCGCCAGAAAGAGGAAGAACACGACAGTAGTAGTGCCAGCATCCGCAGCCAGAACGCTGGGTATTCGACGTGCCATGACTTTTACTTTTTTAATCCTCTTTATATATTGCTCACACACTTCTTCTATAAACGTACAACTTGAATATTATAGTAGAGCATTGCATTTTGAGCAGTTGATTCATAAAAGAATTCGAGTAAATTTAAGCAAGGTCATGAGCGGAGACCTCATTGCATCGCTACAGCAGCGTTGGAATTCCCAGCACAAACGTAAGGCTACGAACGTACGACACACGGTCGACGCAACCCCATTGAAATCACTAGAACACTTACTTATTCCAACATAGCGATATTACTGTCAGCGATTGTTCATCATCAAGTTCATTCCAATATGAATATCATATCCATTATTATTATATGCTACGTACATAGTATTGAGTTTGAAACTCATACCATATTATTATGAGTTTACAACGCTGCTTGTTGTTCCACTTTGTTCATTCAGTTTTGAATAAGTAGACTACGACTTCCGACGGTTGCTCGAGCCGACAAAAGAAGGCGAACTCAACCAACGACTAAAAGTGTGCTTTAAGTACTAGAATCATATAGCAGTTTATTACTAGAACTAGCTCCTATATGTAGATGTAGTAGTAAGAAGTAGTGCTCATCGTAGGTACACGAAACAAATAAATATAGAGATTGTGAAGTAAACAATAAAAATAAAATTACAAGTCCTACCAGATTTATCCGTATAGAAAATCAATGAATGGCGGAAGAGTAAAAGTAAAACTTTAGAAACTACCCTGCAAAAGGTCATCTCAGTAAAGTCGTACTTGCAATCTTGATTCTTATCCCATTCCCGCAACCCGAAACCCCAGTACTCTGACTTCAGAAGTTTTACGCTTCATACAATAAGTGACTCTGACTTAAGAAGTTTTACGCTTCACACTCCGACTCATCATCGCTCGCGTCGTCGTCAATTACACTTACACGACCCTTGCCCGTCAGAGTGAAGTTGAGCGCTAGGTCTTCAACTTCCGCATTTGCGCCATTCGTCTCCCGCTTAGTTTCTTTATTTTCAGACTTCGTTTTTGAAATCAAGCAAGCCGTTTCTCCATTCATATCCATATCCTGACTAATTTCATCGTCGTCACTTTCATCGATATCCTGCTCTGCTGCGCTATCACCGCCGCCGTCACCGCCGCCATCAATGAGAACGTCGCCGCCTCCTTCGCTACGATGTTCCCTTTGCACCTCTCCGTACCCCGCAAGGACTTCCTGGAACTTTTTAGCCGCGCCGTCTGTGTTTGTCTCTGCGTAGTCTCCGTACCCATCTACTTCTTCATCTTCATTTTCTCGGACGCCGTCAGCGCCCCTAGACTTGGCCTTGGCCTTGCTGCCGCAGCACTTGCCTTTAACACAGCACCACACGCAGCTAAGTGCTAGAAGTAAATTGACAAGCATCACGATAACCCGAAACTTCCAGGTCAAAAGAAAGAGCAAGTGACTCTGCCCACTGTACTCGAGGTAGATCTCCCCCCCGTCTCTCACATAAGTTCCGTGCTCATTCACCTCGCGCTTACCAGTCACCGGGCTGTAAGCGTTTGCGTCTAGATCGGCACCCAATGACTCGACCTGTTTTTCAAAGTCGTTGTAGCCGTACCTCTTCCCGAGGTGAGGTGAATGGTACTGGAAGACCTCATACAGAGTGTCCTCTGATGCTGAGTGTGAATCAGCACCTTCACTCTCAGCACCAGTCTCCATTTCGATGTCAGTCTCTCCTCCTGATCCTGAGCCTGCTTTCAACAACATGATCCTCCTAATCAGGTCCGGCATGTGGCCTCATCCGGCGATGAAAATCGGCAAACTCGCATCATCCTAGAGCTCACTACACCATCCGGTTCTTCATCCAGTACGCGTTTCGGTCGAGCAGGGCGAGTTTGTGCTTCTCTGCCGCCCACTCATCTTGTCAGACGTTGAAGATGGCGAAGGGATCACACACGCCTAATTTTTCCTCCTTACTACAGCACGGCATCGGTCGAGCAACCGCCACTCGGCGCAGCACTGCTAGCAACTGCACTTGTACTAGCAGCACTTGCTCAGCTTTCTCAAACTCAACATTCACATTCTGCGTACTTGCTGTACTGCACTTCCACGTAGTTCCTCAAAGCCGATCCTCAAAGCTTGGGTCCTCAAATTCAGAGAATTTTGAGAATTTTCTCAAGCTCTTCAACAGGAGTGCACAGCTCGCACACCAGATGCTGTTGCAAGTCCTCGACGCTCATCCCTCCCAACTCCTTTTCCGTGTAACGGCGACCACGCTGCATAGCGGTGCTGCATCAAAAGGGTCCGAAATATCAGAGCGACTTCCTGAACTTCGCGTCACTGCCGCGCAAATGACTCCACGCCTTCTCCTGCGTCGATAGATCAAGCTCACCATCTGTCCCGGCTTCTTGCAATTGCGCCTGCACATGGTGCTGCTGTATCCGCTTATGGTGCGCCAGCTTAGCGGCTGTTTTTCACATGACGGAAAACACGCCTCCTTCCGGATGCGTGCCCCAGCAGCAGTGCAGCAACTCCTGAGCGCGCTGCAGGCCCTCCGGTGTCGGGTTAGTTAGATCGTTAAACTCATTCACGAACTCGCCGCTTTTTTCGTTCAACGTCCCGAATTTTTCCGGGTCCCGCGCAAACAGGCGGTCGACACTCTCCGTCAAGTGCGCCAGTTCGGCGAACGGCTCTAGCGCGCCCACCTTCACCGTAAAGTTGTCGTCGTACTCAATCGCCACGTCGGATAATTCTCTGCGACTGTCCACTAGGTCCTGCAGTGAAGGCGCGTCCGCATCACTCGTGTAGGTGAAGTCGTGCGCAGCTTTTCTCTTCCCTATCTCTGCTTCAGTTTGTTCAGATCCAGCTTCTGCTCCAGCTTCTGCTTCTGCTCCAGTTGGTTCACCTTCACCTTTACCGTCAGCAGCAGCCTTACCATCTGTATCAGTCTCTTTGTCTCCGTCCTCGCTCGCGTCACCCTTCTTCTCACTAGTGTCGCCACTATTAGTATTAGTCGTAGTCGTAACATCCTCCTCACCCTCACCCTCACCACTCTGCACTTGCACTTGCACCTGCTGCCACCCCCACTCCACACCCGCTACCTTGTAGCGAAGCTTACTCAGATCCAATAGTGTCGGCGGCACAGGCATAGAGTTAGAGATAGAAGAAGGAAGAATGTTAGAAAAAATTTGGCGTAGCCCGGCCCAATAATTTATATCAAACATTATGTTTTCACTAGTACCTACTCGACTCGCCAAAAGCTCGACTCGACTTCTTGGGGTTCACACTGGGCCACAGCTTCTCGTAAGGCAGCAGGCGGAACAGCACCTCGTGCTCCAACCCGCCGGCGCCGACGTGTGTGTCACGCGAGTGCAGAAAGAATTGGTTAGTGAGCGCCGCGTGCACCAAAGGTTGCATATTGCTTTCACTATCTTTGCTTGATGGTTTCCTGATTAAATCCCAATACGCGGAAGTTCTCGAAGAAGATGTGAGGTGTCACGCTCGCGACACTTGCTCTTGCTGCTCCCTCTCATATCTCCCAGATGTCGTCCGCCATGCGAAACATCTCGTCCACCACTGGGTGATTGAGGTTGTTGTGATTGTGTACCGACGCCACCAGGTACCCCACCACTTGGCCGTTTTTTTCTGCAGCGCCTGCCTACGTAGACGTAGACGTAGACGTAGAGTCTCGCTTGACTTTCCGCCGGATCTCCCAAATTTTCGTCGGGTGGTAGCGCTGAACCCACTCGCCTGTAGCCGGATCGAGCCGCTCGGGTCGGTCTCGTTCAAATTCAGATTCAGATTCGCCGTCGATGTCACCATGCCCGTTTCAGCGCCGCGTTAGGCTACGATCTAATCGTTCTAGACCGACTGCATTCACACCGGTTAGGAGCGCGACATCAGGTGCCCATGGCGATACCGATACGACGAGAACAAGAGAAAGGACGTTACACCAGATTGCGAACGAGATAGAACTCATCGTCATCGTCACGCTCCTGAGGCTCAGTCGACAGCGGAACATCTTTAAGGCCTAGCTTTTTGATTGAAATTAAATATCCTTATCTCGATGACGTCCTCTGATACTACTGGTCAGGTTCAAAGTGAAACAGAAATCCCTGGCAACAAGTATAAATTTCAAAACTAACTACGTTGTTGTTGTAGAAGTAACAGTAAGCAGCGCAAATCTCGAATAACAGGCACGCAAATTTATAGCAGCGCAAATCTCAAATATTTTATTATCAGTTCATCCACCAGATCTTCCTTTATATCCACCTATCATCTTTATCCACTTTAATATCCTTTTCACAATCATATCAAGTGCAGTCTCTTTATCTTCCACACCGACAATATACCCAAGTGCAGTCTCTTTATCTTCCAGACCGACAACTCTAGAAGTCTACTCTACAGTCGAATACTACCCTTGAATTTGAAAAATTTATGTTATGTTATCAGCGAAACAAAATAAAGCTACTTAGTAGTGCCACCACCTCCATCCGTTCCCGTCACAACCCTTCAATCCGCTTACTGTCCCTTCGGCGTGTCCCCAATATGCAACAACTCCACTTCAAACACCAGCGTCGCGTTCGGCGGAATCGGCCCCCCCGGCGTCCCCTCCGCCCCGTAGGCCACATCCGGGTGGCACGTCAGCTCCGCTTTCTCCCCCACCTTCATCGTCGCGATACCTATGTCCCACGCTGAAATAACTTGGCCGGCGCCGATGGTGAAGTCGAACCCGTTTTTTCTATGCGGTTTCGGAATACTGCTGTCGAACACGGACCCATCCGTCAATTTGCCGGTGTAGTGGGCCCAGACCTGTTAAATTTGAGATTGGGATCGAGTGGTTAAGTATTTGAAGATAAAGTTTGTCGGTATATTCGGGGACGGTGAGTTTGTCGGTATATCTATTGATAGAAGAACAGAGGGGCGTCAGTGGCGTCGAGCTCAGGCGAGCGAATAAGCCTGAGTTCTAATCTCGAAGGCGAAAGTTACCTTGAGCCAAAATGGCTACGGTATGCACTGGATGCCTAAGTTAGCCTGGGTAACGCCCTCTGAATGAGGCGAAAAAATGGTGACAACGCCAGGATTCGAACCTGGGAATGTGCGGACCTTAACCACATGCCTTAGACCACTTGGCTACGCTGTCAACTAATTTCTTACCTTCTGTCCCTTCGTCGGCTGGGCGCCGTCACCTTCCTTTAAGATCTTCTTGATCAACTTGCCATCTCCGGTGATGTCAGTCATGATTTTGGCTTTTGTCTGCAACTCTAACTTCGCTCACGTTCAGGTTCACTCTCTCGACGTATTACTATAGGAGCTAGTACAAAAACGAATTAATACGACAGAATCTAATCCTAATTTAATCCAACAACTTCCCACGATAAATCAAACATTTGGTTCGCAGTAGCATAAACAATCACACAATGATCTTTCTCTAATTCCTACAAGATAAGCACAGCATACTCAGCCTCAATGTTGTTGGAAAAAATTATTACGAATTCGAGATATCACCCCATGCTTGCAATAATTGCTCTGTCTAATTCGTCACACGTCTTGCTCACTTTTCACACGTCAAAATGCTACTGTACTGAACTCCGATGGAAAACATGAATAAGTAAAATCTGCTTCTAGATCTAGTTCGGAAAAAAAAGTCAAATTCAAATTCATCTACTTGTTGCTCTTAGTCTTAGTCTCAGTTTACGAGGTTACGATTACGTCTGTCTTAGTCTTTGTGTTTGTCTACTCCCTTACGCTTACCGCGCCGCCGGCGCCCCTACCGCCGTCGCAGCACTGCCTACGTTCGTCATCGCACCAAATGGCTGTGCTGCCGTGGGTGCCGTGCTAAACGTCTTTACACCTCCAGTACTACCCGCTATAGTACTACTTTCACCAGTCCCACTCCCTCCTTCTTTACTCCCATCAAACGACCTCCCCTCAATACTCGCCTTGTGCACATCTTGCACCTCCTGCTGTGTCTTCAGCAGATTTCCCTTCAGTGTCACGCTGTAAAACGGAAAGTACTGCCCCAGTTCGCGCGAGAACTGCTTGCTGTACGACTCGCTAAACTGCTTACTACCCCGCTCACAGAGACAGGACATACCGTAAACTGCACGTGATGGGCGGACACGGCCGCAGCCCCACAAAGTCCACACAGTACGTCTCTATCGGCACCAAGAACTGCTTGCAGTACCCGTTGTGCCCGGCCATGCGCTTCTTCACCATAATTTCAATGGCGAGGTGTGCGGGCGAGAAGTGCTGCCAGGTGTAGATGTCCCAGAGGGCCTGGTGAAGGTGAAGGTGAAGGTGATGGGATGTGAATGTGATTTGATTACTTTTGGTTTTGATTATTATTTTTGAATTTAAGTTGTAAAAAGTGTATCTGCAATTCTGCATTCTAAATTAGACTTACAATGATGACGTCACATAGAAGTACAAAAAGTATGCAGTCGATTGACAAGTAGTCAATGTGTAGTCAGACTAGTAATAAGATTCCGGTTGGGGTTTGTGCTTCACTCCGCCGCCTCTGCGCTGAGGGACGTCAGAAGAGAGAGCCATTTTATCATCAGTCTACACAAAGATGGTAATTGAAAAATCTACCCGTTGAACACTATAATCAATCAATCAATCACAAGTCATGTTTCAGACGGCAGCTACCATCGCGTAAAGCGGGAACAGAGCTGCGATAAGAGCACAACAGGCTCAATTAAAATTTTTGGCGAAACACGCCGGTGACAAGGTAAAATTTATAAAATTTATAAAACATAGAGGAAAAGTTCGTAAAACTATTTCCATACAATAAACACTATAAGTAAATTGGAAAGCGCTCAATGCGTCGTTTTATGTATAGTTGTATGAATTGTGATCAAGGTGCATAAATTAGTTGTATGGTTAGTTATTGTGGAAATTATGAAATTGTAACACACATACAAGTATAAGTATAAGACACGCATTTCATGACTCACCTTCGGGTTGTCCAGATACGCCTGGATCATGCGCTACGGGTTGCGCTGGTTGTGCAGGTTGTCACTACACATTACTACGGCAATACGCGTGTATCACTACCCGTGGTCGCCCGGGCTGTTTACGATCTTGTTGAGCATATCAACTACCCTGCTCTCCGAGTAGACGCCGACGCCGATGAGGAAGTTGGATTTCATCTTCCGCAGGGTTCAGACGCGTCCGTAGTAGGAGCACGGGGAGCAGGGGACGCCGCCTGTTTGAGATTGAGGAGTGAGAATGCCAGCGGAATAATTGGAATAGCAATAGAATAGTATTATAGTACTTAAATACACAACTCTAGTGAAATGGATTGAATTTGAATTGATGAGACAGAGAGAGCTTGAGCTTAAGAAGACTGACGACTGCAGACAACACTCACCATCACTAGCCCCCGATCGCGCTTTCCTCGCAGGCTTTCATACCGAATCGATCGTCCTAGTCGCCCCCGCTGGTTTTCGTCTCTAAATCACTTAGGAACTTCGGCGTCTCCTGATTCACCTTGTCGCACTCGCCGGCGAGCTGATGTTGAAAAAAATCGAAAAACAAATGTGTTGTGGTTGTCAGACTATGGGTGATAGTGATAGTGAGCAATGAAGCATCTCAGCGTCGCCCCTACAAGGCTCAGACGAACGAGATCTTGATTCTTGAGTGTAGTCATCATTTCAATAAATTCGACTTCAAGAGAAGTTGAAATTGTACGTAGAGGTAGACTAAATAAAGTTGATTAAGAGCTGCAGAAAAAAGACAGGAAAGTCATTTGTCAATGCATGAAAGAAGCACTCCCAAACAACTTTAACTAACAGTCAAATTAAAATCGCCAATTCTCAAAGTCAATTACTTAAAGATAGAACGAAGTAGAACTCATAAACTAATACTAATTACCAAGCCCACCTGAAAGTCGTTGTAGGTCCTGAACTGGCTCTAAAATTCTGCCTCCTGCTTTTCGTACGGGTCGATGCTCAGCGTGTTGTGGCCTTACTTACTACAAAATCGTCTGCGTCTTTTTGCCGCCCAGGTCACCTGCTGGCCCACATCAGAGCTGCTCGTGCGGGTAGATCTCGACCATCTCCTTCTTCTTGCCATCACTACAGTCGCAGAAGTCACTAATACTTGGCGGAACAGATCTCGCCTGGAGTAGCAAAGCCATAGTGAGTGTGAGTGTGATCGAAGATGTAGCATACTATAACTATTGCTTATGTGAGTTCCTGACTGAGTTTTACAACATATATTTAATAATTAAATAATGTATATGTAAGTAGTAAGAAGTTAGCTGCGACTGCGAGCGTCCGTATAAATAAATATTAATATTCCATCACAATTGGTTGTTCCTAAAGCAATTGGTTGTTCCTAAAGCAAATCATAATATTAATATTTATCTCACCCTGTTTCTCGGTCACCTTCAGCTATAACTGTCTCATAAAGTCCTCTACTCCGTACGGCAAGTTCAGTCTCAGCTCTTCATCATTCTCCTTCCCTTTCAGATAACTTCATCCTCCGGAATAGCCGGAAAAGAACAGGTAGCGAAACACGCTGCGGCACTGATTCATCTCCAGGCTGTCCACGCTTTTTCAACCTTGGTAGTCACTATCGGTAGTGTTTTGAGTTGCCGGGGCCTTGTGAGAATTTGCCGTGGTTGGTGACGCTGTCCACAAATCACTCAGTTTCATCATGGTACTTATCTCGAACCGCGTGGTTCCGGCCCGTCAGGTGCTTCGCGCGCTCTGCCTTTGCCTTGTCCTCCTTCGACTTGTGCTTGTCCTTACTGCTACCGTCCCTGCTGCCGCCGCGTCTGTCCTCGTCCTCGTCTTCGTAGTCGTCATCTTCGTCGTCCTCGTCGTCGTCGTCGTCCTCCTGTCCATCATCATACCCCGCCTTGCCTTGCTTGCCACCACTCGCACTGCGCAGCAGCCGCCCTCGCCTCGACTCGGACTTCTGTTCCAGCTTCGACGTCTGTCACAACTCAATGTCAGACTCATTATCCTCATCATCATAATCATCCTCATCCTCATCATCGTCCTCAGCATCTTCTCTTCGTCTCTCTCCGCGTCCACCATTCCCACCCGTCTTACCGCCATGTCCCTCCTTCCCTCACATAAACCGCCCGCTTCTGTCCCCATCTTCCTCTCCATCCCTCTCACTAATCGTGAATCTTTTTCCCCTTCAGCCTACTACACATTATGTGAGTCCCCGTAGGTGCCTTCCTTACTAGGCGTCTTCACTACCGCCCGTCCTCGCTCTTACTAGCTGCAGATTTCGCTGCACAGGTAGTTCTCCATCTGCTCGGCCTGGTTACTAGAAAACCGATTTTTACTGCCCCATGAGCGCCATCAGCTGGTACGCCACCAACGACTCGGACTTGTCACTAGCACACGGTGCGCTTCTTACTAGGGAATCAGCACGTGGTTCAGAAATGCGTCCACGATGTCGCGCCACCGGTTGTTCATGCAGTCGTCCATGCCCTCGTAGTCGCACTTCTACACCTTACTAGCAGTACCACTCCTTGCGGTTGTACAGGGTGCTCGTCATCGCGTACCCCATGTGCGACATCACTTCCTCGATCCTACTGTCCTTTTTCTGTCCTTCACTACTGATCGCCGTTCTCCGCGGTGTCCTTACTAGCTACTAGTCCAACACCTTCGAGAACGCGCGTGGACTCACACTCGACAATCTGACCGCCCACCCGCTCTCGATCGCTGGGTCTTTCGTGAGCACGTTGAACAGGTATTCACTACGTGCGTTTGTAGAGCTCCTCGCTGGGCGTCTCACTAGTGGATGCCTTTGAAGCTGTGATACTCGTCGCCCCCGTCCCGTCGTTTCTGCAACTCCTCATTAACTTCACCCACCATCCGCACTACTGCCGCCAGACGGGCCTCTACTTCCGGACCCGAGACAGAAGTTGTAGTAGTTTACGGACCTACTATGCGTAGATGGGGCCACGCTGTGTCGCGGTTGCGGTTGCGTGCGCACCCAGTTCCAGCATCGAGCCAGACGATGTAAAAGGATTCGGATTCGCGATCGAGTTTCACGGTGGAGATAGATCGTGATCTAAATCTTCAAGCCCGTCGCCACTTTCAGTTTCACCCGACCCAGAGCCGGACAGTGCGCTCATCGGCAAGAACGTCTTATTATCGCAACTCTCAGTACGATCTAGCCTTCTGCTGCAGTAGACTCAACATGTTCACAGGTCCGGGCACGTGCACCAACGGTGTTCCTTCGATCCCTTTCCTCACGCCGAGGCCGTCGTAGAACTGCACCTCGTCTCCTTGCGGGAAAGTCATCTCCATCTCGCCGGCCTTTAGCTTTACTAACGCTGTACTCGAACTGCCACTCTTTCCGTTGCGCACAGCCCCGCTGCTGCTGCTGACTTCCAACATCGAGGTGCCGGGCTCATCCGAAATTACATTCTAGCCTTTGCCAGCCGCGGCGCGACTGCTGCTGTAACTATCCTCAAATGCGGCGAAGGGATCGAGCGCTGACGTTGACGTTACAACTGCGCCACTTGAGCCTGTTTCGATAAAGCTGCTGCTGCTTCCACTGCTCGCA
>JACLAC010003808.1_pt1 | contig 32751 bp, 16 predicted proteins | sample 8027881 | NCBI WGS metagenome assembly JACLAC01 (sample SAMN15725517, study PRJNA655200) | protist metagenome | isolation source: fluorescence activated cell sorting (FACS) single amplified genomes of... | place: Spain: Blaines Bay Microbial Observatory, Mediterranean Sea | collected 2016-01-19 | reverse complement strand
CTTGTGAGAGCGCTTCACTTGAGACAGCTTCTTTGGTTGTTCCGGATGAAATAGGGACTGTACTAATAGACATTTTACCGCTACTATTCGTTGCTTGCACCACTATACTACTAGGGCCTGGTCCATTTATATGACCTGCATTTAGTGATCTTCTGGATGATACATATTTAGGGGTACTGGCTGGGGTGGTGGTTGCGCTACTGGCTGCACTAGTGGCATTTTGCGACATCGCTGATTCATTCTGCCTGTTTCTAGATGTGATGACATTTAGGCCGTGGAAGAGGAGCATCTTCACAAAAATATCAGCAAACCAAAGGTAGTTGCTCTCATTCAATCCACCCGATTGTCCAAATAGTCTCGAACACGCGGGCTGTAGAGAATACTTTAAGAAAGTTTTGACACGAGTACCATTGATATCGCTGCGATTGGCCTCTAAAAATGAATGCAATAAATTCGAAAATTCATCGTAGGTCCTTTCTCTTTCATTATAAATGCTTGATAATGCTTGACCGCGGTATTCATTTCTGCTATCAATGTCATCTCGAAATGGTCGAATAAACACATCCGGTAGAACAAAACGGTCATCGTTATTACCACCATGTGAGCCACGTAAATCGATTATTCTAGTCTTTAAATCACTCACTAGATGAGGGATAGTTGAGTGGACGACTATGCTGTCGCATAAAATATACGCATAATCAGCTCCCAGAACCTTGAAATACCCCGATAGCATGGCAATGCATTTTACAGCAAATACCTGCACGGCTTCCAACGTTGTCAAGACCTGGTGCGATGTCAAATTGTTGCTAACAAGATGTTTGTCTGAATCATTTGCAACGTTGTTATCAGGTGATACAATGTGTGCATTAGGTTGATTTGCTCCCTCAGTGGTAGCGACATCATTTGGATACACCAAACTTTTAAACGTCAGTATAGTCCCTTTCGGAGACGGTGCTAAGCATATTATCTTTCCTAGGAAATTGATTGTGTATAAAACATTAATCAATTGGTATTGTACGAACGAGGCGTAAATTTCTCCCATGCGCCGAATTGCATGCAAATCTACAAGTGGTCGTGAGGGAAATGTTTCTGGAATTAAAATGACTTCTTCTACACCGAGAGTAGCATTTCGTTTTTCATTTTTAGAAGACGATGGTAACGAAGAAGGCTCCAGTGTGGTGTTCTTCTTGCCTGCACTTTTAGATGATCTTGATAATAATGACCCATTGGCTGTTTCGGGTGTAGTAGTCGTATTCGGAATAGATTCTGGTTTTGTGTAATCAACTGCAGCTGCGGTAGAATTGACTGGAGTACTCGTTATGTCGTCGATACCTGGTCCAGCAAATGCATTGTGATCTTTCATATAGTAGTCGGTGTTGCCTACAACTCGACTTCGGGCACTCGGCACTGTTGGGGATGCTGTAGCCGCTGGAGGCTTGGGCAGCATGCTGACGTCTGTGCTAGGTAGATTATTAATATTGCCGGAAATGTGCACATCTCGGTTCCTACCAAATATATCTATTTTTGGACCTTTTGAAGACGGCAGAGCAGTTCCACCTGTATATCCTGAAGGTGGAGTGACATGTATTTGTGTTGGTGTTACCCGCTTTTTCGCCTTCTGTTCTACTTTGATCTTTCTCTGTGCACTCTTGGCCGCTCTAATAGGTACTCCTCCGAAAGTCATCCCTTCGAGAGCTCCATTGCTGCCCCCATCGGTTGATTCTGTAGGTGAGTCCGAAGTCTTCTCGTCGGGTGCCGTGACTTTCTCGGTGCCCTTCACTTTACCAGCCCCACTACTACCATTACTGCTGCTGTTCCTGCTACTACCATTGCTGATGCTACTGCTACCGTCATCATTATCACTGTTTTTATTGTTACTACTGCTGCCACTGCTGCCATTGCTGCCACTGCTGCCACTGCTGCCACTGCTGCCACTGCTGCCACTGCTGCCACTGCTTTGCTTCCAAGCAGATGTGTGGTGATGCGAGGTAGCTGAGGTCGCACGGGCGTGTGTGAACGGAACAGTTTGGCTAGAAACCCATGAGCAATACGACGAGGCCGACATGTGCTGACCCCCACATTCTTTAAATAAGGCAGCCAATTCCGGTGCGCGTGCTATGATTGTGCGGTTTTGCTGATCTTTGTAATGATATCGCATGATCTGTATGAAGGTATTTGTCAACTCATCACTCTGAACAATCTGATTCCAGAGCGCAGATACGCGTACATCTTTCGAAGATGAAATAGGATGCGTAGATATTTTCGCAGAAAGACCAGGAATAGATTCCACTCCGCTCATTCTAGTGTCTCTATTCAGATCTGCTTCGCGGTATACGCTTCCTTTTCGACTTAATGTTTTAAGTTTAAACAACCAGTTGTAAAAGAATGATTCACGAAGAGGGGAAAAGTGAGTCACTAGCGTAAAACTTCCTCACTGTGGATCTTGGAGGCTTTTCCTTTCATTTTTCATATTCTGGGGCGGCGTACCCTGGGGCGGCGTGCTGTCGGTAAGAGACCGTGACCACGATATTTCATTCCCGAAGTTCGTCGTTTTAATCCATCTAATCGTCGATATGCTCGGCCATTCCGCTCGACTATACAGGTCTCTGTTTTCTAAGGCAGCTAGGAAATTCAGCTCTCCTGCTGTGACGAAAACTACAGATATCTTCTCCCCTACAGAGGAGCACGCAGCATTGAGAGAAATGCTGCGTGGATTTGTCGAGACTGAAGTAGATCCACAAGCGCTCGAGCACAACAGAAAGGAGCTTTTTAATGTCGAGCTATTCAGGAAGCTTGGTGATCTAGGTCTACTTGGTATCACGGTCCCTGCAGAATATGGTGGCTCAGAAATGGATGCTACTGCTGCAGTGATTGCTCATGAAGAGCTTGCTGCTTCAGACCCTGCATTTTGCTTATCCTATCTAGCTCATAGTATGCTTTTTGTCAATAACCTTTGTCAGAATGGAAATCACGAGCAGAAATCCAGGTTTTTGCCGGGCGCATGTTCTGGTGAGCTTATCGGTGGAATGGGGATGTCCGAGCCCGGAGCAGGTACTGATGTCATGGGTATGGCTACTACAGCTGTACCTAATGCTGATGGATCGGAGTATACTATTAATGGCGCGAAGATGTGGATTACCAACGGAACTATCGACGGCACGGACACTGGTAACGTGTTCCTCGTCTATGCCAAGACTGGAAAAGGTCGCGGCAAAAATGATTTGACGTCATTTATTATTGAAAAGGACATGCCAGGATTTTCATTAGGCCAAAAAATTGAAGATAAATGTGGGATGAGGGCTTCCCACACCGCCGAGCTCGTCTTTCAGGATGTGAAGGTTCCTGCGGCGAACATTGTTGGCGAGGTTGGTGGTGCAACATTGTGCATGCACAGAAACCTCGAGATTGAGCGCTTGGTACTAGCCGCAATGTCACTCGGTATTGCACGTAGATCTATTGAAGTCATGTCCAATTATGCTAGTGAGAGAAAGGCGTTCGGCAAGAGCATAGGTGAATTCGGGCAAATCCAGAAGGCTATTTCGGAATCTTATGCCGAGTATCAGGCAGGACGTTCGTACGTGTACAATGTCGCTAAAGACCTTGATATTAGTACATATGGCAATGGCCTGGATGCTGATGGCGTCAAACTCTATTGCGCCCCCATGGGCAAGAGAGTGGCGGATCGGGCAGTGCAGGTACTCGGTGGTTACGGCTACGTCGGGGAGTATCAAGTGGAGAGACTCTGGCGCGATGCCAAACTACTAGAAATCGGTGGTGGAACTAACGAAGCACATCATAAGAATATGTTCCGTGATCTAAGCCGTAATTATTCGAAATTGCCTTGAGTTTCTGTACTCATTAATCAAGTTTCTTATTTGAATTTGTCTTTCTAGCTCAGCTTCATTCGTTAATCAACCTTCGCAAATACACGAAGAATATAATATGTACTTAACCTATTTACAACAACTTCAAGCCGGTTGCCCACCGAATGAATATCATAATATGATAATAATAATAATAATAATAATAATAATAATGTACTTAACCTATTTACAAGAAAACTTCAAGCCGGTTGATGATATGATATCTCAATTCTCTAGCGACGTTGCTTTTCTTGTACGTTTTTTCCGGTCATTTTGGACCAGAACTTCTGTGGTTCTGGTATTAACACCGGAATTAACTCAGATTTTGAGCTTGGTATGATGATACCTTACGTCTACAATGCCGAAAAGGCACAAGTTGATGCGCGAGATGCCTCTGAAGATGTCGCTTGCGCGCTTTCTGCAGTAGTGGGCATTGTTTTGCAGTGTTTGTCTGCGCTCGCACGTAAGCCCTCTCCCTTGACCTGGTCACTTTGGGGACTAACTTTGCTTCCTGTAGCTCATTCCTTTACCGTACCAGCCTCTGTCAATCACATTGGCTCATTTAGGCAACCCTGTTTACTGCAACCTACAGGCTCTGGACGTCTAGTAATCCCAGCCTCGTGGAAGAGTATCCCGCCGGGTGCCTTCGAAACTTGTTCCGCATTAAAATCACTTTCGTTTGAGGCTGGCAGTCAGCTCAACTACATCGGTAATAACGCATTTATGTACACTAATTTGAAGGGGGTGATAACACTGCCAAGCACGCTCAAGACTATTGGTGAATCCGTTTTTCCTTCTGGCGTTGTGGGGATTCAGTTTGATGGGGACAGTCAACTGGAAAACGTATATTCTACCAGTTCCTTCCCCTATAGTGTAACACAATGCCTCATAACTCCTGATGAACAAGGTGTGGTGGAGATCCCATCGGATATGAAAGTCATTCCTCCACTGGCATTCTATGGATGTGATGCTCTGAAGACTCTACAATTCGCGAGTTCCAGTCAACTTGAGATCATTGGACCACTGGCCTTTTCTTTAACAATGGGTCTCCGCGCCAATGTGACAATGCCTCTGTCCTTTAAAAGCGTCGGACAATACGCGTTCGCCAACTCTGCGCTGGAAGGTATCGACTTCGAGTTCGATCCCAGCAAGGGGGTAGCACCCTCCTTTGGTGTAGGCGCATTTTCTGGCAGTCAAAATTTACATCGCTGTCTTATTACTCCGGATGATGATGGTATTGTTACGATCGAAGCCTCGATGAAGGAAATTCCACCGCTTGCTTTCCTTGGGTGCTTCAAATTAAAGTCTGTACAATTTGCAAGCGACAGTCAACTGCAGAAAATTGGCCAGCACGCATTTGCTAATTCATATCTAAATGGCACAGTCGCCATTCCATCCACTGTAGAGAGTATTGAGACAAGTGCTTTTGAATATGTCGGTGATACGAATGGTAGGGGGGTCTTTATAAACTACCAATTTTTGCAGGTGCTTTTTGAAAGTGACAGTCAACTTGACATAATTGGTGACGGTGCATTTTTCAATACTCCTATGTTTACTAACTTTACTGTGCCATCCACAGTTAAATACATTGGTGCAAGTGCGTTCTGCGGGACTACGGTGAAACACATATACTGGCAGGACAGCGCCAGTCAACTTCTAACTATCGAAGATCGCGCCTTCAATGGCGGCAGCATGGAGAAGAACTTTACCATACCAGCCTCTGTCAATTACATTGGCTCATTTGCTTTCTCAAATACGCTTAATCGCTTAAACTTCCAAGAAGACTGTCAGTTACAAGTATTAGGTCCGTATTCCTTTGCACAAATCAACCCACGTTTAATAGGTTGGGGTAACTGTAACCAGTTGACCAGCATCGGGGAAGGTGCCTTCTATGCGGCCAACACCTTTTCAATTGTCAATAGGGACACCAACCAATTTGCCATTCCGGCTTCAGTCGAAACCTTGGGTAATTTCGCCTTTTCTGGCGTACTAAATGATTTCGGGAACCCACCCATAATTTTCGAGGAAGGAAGTCGCGTAACTGCGATTCCTGACTACTTCATTTATAATGGTTATTGTTGTTCTATCGAAATCCCACCATTGGTGACTACTATTGGCGAATACGCGTTCTCACAAACCCGAATGAGAAGTTTTACGTTAGGGAATCAAACCGAAACTATTGGTGAGCATGCATTCTCTTATAATGAATTTTTTGACTTCAATGCTATTATCCCAAAATCAGTGAAAACAATTGGAAATTATAGTTTCTATACAAATAAATATACCAGCTTCAGTTCTCAGTACGGTATAAGTGTATCATTTGATTTGGACAGTCAGGTGGAAACAATTGGAGACCGAGCTTTTTCCCATGCAGGTCTCAAATCAATTGACACTATCCCAGCATCAGTGACTAGAATTGGAAAATACGCGTTCTCGTTTGCATTAGTACAGGATTACACTTTCGATTGCCTGTCCGAGGCTTATGTCAGCAGTATAGCATTCGAAGATTCTGAGCTTAAAACACTTTATATGCCAAGCGCTGTTACATACACAGGTGATGATGGAGATAGGGTGACAATTTGTTTCCCGACCGGATCACCGACGGTTAGTCCAACTCAGAAGCCGACTCCAACTCAGAAGCCGACAGCGAGTCCAACTCAGAGTCCAACTACAGCGAGTCCAACTACAGCGAGTCCAACTCAGGGTCCAACTAAGAGTCCAACTACAGCGAGTCCAACTCAGAAGCCGATAGCGAGTCCAACTCAGAGTCCGTCTGCAGCAAGTCCAACTAAGAGTCCGTCTGCAGTAAGTCCAACTAAGAGTCCGTCTGCAGTAAGTCCAACTAAGAGTCCAACTACAGCGAGTCCAACTCAACCAGTGTCCACATCAAGCAACAAAACAGAAGAGTCTCCCCTTGCGACCGTGGGTTTCGCCCTTGGAGGTGTGGTTTTTGGCGCCTTATGTGTCGTCTTGTACAACAGGTTCGTAACTTTCCCCGCCCAGGCGAGAGCGGCTGCTAATCAGGAGCCCTATCTGAGAACTAGTCAAGTTCATCAGGGACAGGATCTGGAGTCGCTGACGCCCTCGGGTAACCCAATGCACTAAGCGCTAATATTGAGTCTATCGAGTCTATCGAGTCGATGAGTGAATATTGCTACTGCACAAGAATGGTGATTGCCAGCGTTGATTCGGCTAGCGCAAACATGACTGCAATGGCTTCGCGGTACGGCGTATTTGCGAGTAACATGTAAAGAGTATGAAAAGAGAGAGATTGAATCCACCAAACAACGAGTATGTGGGTATGTAAGCTTGTACCAGTACATATTTATTTACAGCACTTTTCTTCATTTCCCACTTTGCAACCTCTCATCACTTCATCACTCATCTCATTCCGGACACGGAGGGTCCTGAGAGCGTGCCCACTGCAGCACATGCAGATGACCACCTTTAGCAGCACACCTGCAGGTATCCTCATCCCACGGACACGGAGGGTCCTGAGAGCGTAGCCACTGCAACATATTTATATGACCGCCTTGAGCAGCATTCATGCAGGTCTTCGCATTCCATGGACATGGCGGGTCTTGTGCTCTGAGGATCTTTACACTTTCAAGATATCCGTGCTTTGCTGTCAAATTCATCAGTTTGTTATTTACTTCCACCATGGCATGATTCAACACAAACGTCGTCAGCGCTCCACTGCTCAGATACGCGCTCTTCCGCTGCGCAGATAGCGTCCTATCCTCATTGATAGATCTCGCAATCCTTAACAACCTTGTGTTTGTCAACGCTGCAGGGAGATCTTCTCCCTGCAAGTAGCCAATGACAATCCTCATAAGCTCTGGTGCCAAATGATCAAAAGATTTCATCCTGAACCCTATGTAGGGGGGAAACTTTTGAACTCTTTAACTTGAGCTAGGAGGGGATTGGGGGATTTAAAAGAACACACTTCACACCCATAATTCGATTCGTGATTGTTGCCACGAAGCATTCCGGCTCAGAGAGTGGGAGTATCACAACGATTTCTAAGACTTGCAGATAATTGTAGGCTTTCTTGGTATTACAGTATTATTTCGCCTAAGGCCGTGAAAGATGAGCGCGTTTGATGTGGATCTGAAGCGCCTCACGGAGAGCACCAAGGCGTGGTGTGGCCTCAACGCACTGATGTACACAGATGGCGTTCTCAACTGGAGCCACGCACCAGTGACTTTATTCGCAAATAATTTTCCTAGGGAGTCCATGAATTACAGCCAAAGGGTTCAACCTCTCATCAACCAGTTGGTAGATAAGATTGCACGTGACCGCGACTTTTTGTTGAAGCAGCTCACACCGGTTGCAGAGGCAGATCCTTTCACTGGGCGCTTATTAAGCATTTTTAAGGCTCTTCCTGAGGATCACTATCGACGAAAAGTGCTTTTTGGTATACATAGGAGTGACTATATGCTGGATAACTCTAACTCTGCCGACAATCACAGTGATGCAGCAAAGCCTCTACAAATTGAGATCAACACCATTGCTGCGTCTTTTGGTTGCCTTTCGCAAAAAACGGCACAGTTGCACAAGTACCTCTGCAGCCGTTTCGGAGATTCATCCGAAATGAAGGCTGTGTTCGATGCCACAGGAACTCCTTCCATACTACCAATACCAACGAAAGCCTCTTCAAAGTCGTTACTGGATGAGATGCCAATCAATGATTGCGCGGACAAAATTGCCGAGTCTATTGCTTATGCTCACAAGCTCTCGTGCGAAGCTGTTGATACCAACACTGAAGGCAGCGTCGTCATGTTCGTCGTGCAACCAGGCGAAAGAAACCTTGCCGACCAACGCACACTCGAGCAGAAGCTGTGGGAAATTGCAGCGATCAAAGTGGAGTATCTGTCACTGGCACAGGTTGCGGTTAGAGCGAAATACGTGGGCCCTCTTTCCGAGCTGTTCATTAGCACTGGTTCAGAACACAAACGAGTGAGTGTAGTGTATTTCAGAGCGGGCTACTCCCCGGACGACCACACATCCGAGGCCGACTGGGAAGCTCGGAGTCTGATCGAGAGATCTGCTGCCATATCATGTCCGTCGATTGCTTACCAACTGGTCGGTACAAAGAAAATTCAACAAGCACTGTTCGAAAAAGGAACCACAGAGAGCTTCCTCGGCGATGAGGATGGGTTGGTGCTGCGTCAAGCGTTTGCCCGACAATACGCAATGGGTGCTACCGCGAGTGCAGAAGGTCTGGAGGCGATGGAAAGCGCCATTATTGATGGAAGCAAGTGGGTTCTGAAGCCCCAGCGAGAAGGGGGAGGTAATAACTACTACGGAGAAGAGCTGTCTGAATTCCTCCGTATACACAGGCACGACTCAGAACTCAGCGGCTACATTCTCATGCAACGCATTTTTCCAGCGAGTCAGCAAAGTGTATTTTTCCGTAATGATCAAGTGCAAGTGCTTCCTTCTATTAGCGAGCTTGGCATATATGGCACTTTTATAGGCGACGGCGAGACCGTGATTCTAAACGATTGTGCTGGATACCTCTTACGTACCAAGCCTTCAGGAGTCGATGAAGGAGGTGTCGCAGCAGGATCGTCCGTACTCAATAGTGTACTATTGACGGATTCGTAGAAGCTGCAGAGTTCTAGAATGATTAAAGTTAATGTCGTTTCTTTCATATGTATATACTATTAGAACTGAACTTCTCGCCTTCTCACGTCGATGTTGTAGCTCGAGAAGATGACCGCGGTCGGACGATGCCGGAAGTTTTTGTCGATAGTCCAGTCCTGCTACTTGATCTAGAGGATTTAGTGCGATTTGGACTCATATTTTCGTTGCCTACTGCAGGAGCTGTAGTAGGTGAGATCTCGGCTACTTTGACAGGCGACTGTGCTGCAGAGGGCGGCTCTTGCTCTGTATCTACAGTGACTGATACGTCTTCGGTTGCTACAGGTATATCTTGGACTGCTTCGGTCTTGGAGGCAACTTCAAGCTTCTGAACTTCAGTGGAAATGGAGTCTTCTGCTACTATATTTGCTGCAACAGTATTGCGATGCTCTTGACGGATCACGTCATGATCTCTTGTTCGCGGCAACTCTGCTAGGACAGCATCGTTCTCTGATACAACTCTTTTTGTAGGCGTCATTCCGGTCACAGGCACCACACACTCTAGCATAGATTCCTTGAAAGCCGTAGTCTCAGTGCTTACATTGGTGATTGCGGCAGAAGAATTGTTCAAAAACGATACCAAACTCTCAAAGTGATCAGCTACCTCCGCACGTACCACCGCTCCCTCTCCGTCCATGAAATCAGAGAAGTTGTCAATGCTAGTAGAAGATGCTTTATTCATATCTTCAGCTGCAGATTTGATTTCAGAAAGCAGGTTATTGACCTTTTCGCCAGCAGATGAAACCGTTTTGGTTGCATCGTTGTGAGAACGCTCTGTGTTCTCCACCACGCTTTTGATAATATCTGAGAACTCTGACTTTTTGGAGTCAATAGTCTTGAAGACACCCTCTGTGGTCTCATTTGCTTTCATACCACTGTCAGATATGGATGAAATGGCACTTAAACCGCTTTCAGAGAAGCTTTCGGCTGCTTCTCCTAACCTGTGTACTGTCTGCGAGGCATGTTCACTAGCGGCCCCATGAGCTTCCTGAGCTTCGGACACTTTCGCTGACACATTTTTCTTCATGAGCTCGTTGCTTGTGTTTGCGGCTGTAGCCATGCTTGTCAATTGCTCTTGAGAGCTCTTGAGCATGGCTTCGATCATTTGAGACATGTTCCTCTGCATCTCCTCAGCTTGCGTCTGCATACATTGCTGCATGGATGCAACCGAGCTCTGCACACTTTTCTGTTGTTTCGTGATATCAAGAGTAAGGTCCTGCTCAATAGCACTAGTAGCTTCAACACATTTAGCGATATGCTTCTTATGCTCTATATCGAATGTTTCGATCACAGTTTTCATTTTTGAGGCATTCTCCCCAAAAGACGTACGTAAGTTCGCAGAGTGCTCTGCCTGCTTTTGTAGAAGCATCTGGGTGCTTTTCATAGAAGCTTCTACATCTGACAACCAATTCGAAAGATTCATTTGGATATTTTGCAAGTCCGTTAGAACACCTCCCACACTGCTGCTCATCTGGGTGTTTAGCTGGCCCAGTGCTGATGGAATGGTTTGGTCCGAATTCGCTTTATCAACCAGCTTCTGAACTGCTCCGTCGATGCAATCTTTTACTGAAGAACATGTATCTCTACCTCGAGAAAGCATTTCATTGACGCCATTGCAAAGTTTAGCAGATTGTTCCTCATTGTTTGCCAACATACTACTGACGCTAGCGCACATTGAGTCAGTTTCAGTCATCACTGAACATACGAAAGTATTTGTTTTTTCCAGTCTTGATTGATCGTTGGATTTCAGTTTATCAATCTTTGTGAATAATTTCGTGCGGTCACTGCGCTGTTGTGCAACTTCGTCTTGCAGCTCATTACCTGTGCGTAGAAGGCCCTCTTCAGTCGTATCCATTTCGCCGATGACGGCCATAGAAGCCTCTAATTCTGTTGTAGTCTCCTGCAGTTGTGACTTCGTCTCAGTAAGCGTCTCCGAGGTTTTTTGAAGATGCGTAGATGTCACATCAAGCTCTTTTTGAGTCACTGTAAGCTGTTCTACTGCCTCATCTCTTTTCAAAGCAGCCTCCTTTGCCTCTTCAATTTTCAGCTTCAAAACGCTCTCAACCTCGGATATCTGTGCTTCCTGGGAAGTAATTTTGGTCTCCATGCCGTAGAAGATATCTGGCTGTACGTAGATGCCGTTTTTTTCGCGATTAGCTTGAAGTTGCAGTCGGAGTGATTCAATCTCCTCGCAATACTCCTTCATGACGGTCTTCTTGGTCATTTTCTGGTTGACTTGCGGTGTATTTTTGATGTTCTTGGCACGATGAGCGTAATCCAGAGTGGATAGTGTCTCTTCCACGGCATTCTGAGCTGGTGATAACGTAGCGATGATGCAAGTCTTGGCTTTGCCCCCGAGGCTTTCTTGCAATAACCGCGTGAGTTTAGAGTCCCGATACGGCACGTGACCATGGTGATCTACCAAGGCCGTGATAACTCTTCCCAGGGTAAGGAGGGATTGGTTGATGCTTCCAGCTTCACGAGCTCTGTCATTTTTTGCACCAGAGCGTCCCACGCACTCACTACCGGCCAGATCGACCAGGTTGAGTTGTCCATGTCTAACCACCTCCTCTCCGTCGACATTGCATTCCTTGATCATGATTTTCATGGTGAAGATACTGTGAGATCTGGAAGAGTTCTTGTTGCATAGGGTAGCTGCAGTCTGTCTCTGCAAAATGCCTCTCTCGAGGATCTGGAATATGTCGTCCTTGGACAACACAGTGATCTCCTCCAGATTCTGGCAGACCACGCCTTTCTTCTCCACTTCGCACAGTTTTAGCTTCTTTTCGCTGTTTGTTGGCGCCAAAAGGTCTTGAAGCTCTTCGTTATACAACTCAAGAAAAGACACGCGGATAGTAAACTCCACTTTAGCTTGCTCCAGCTGCTCCAAGATCGCTTTGACTGCCCTGGGAACAATTCCAGCATTTTCTTCGCTATGAAGATCGCCCTCCATGGTGTGAGTTTTCCCAGTTCCAGTCTGTCCATATGCAAAAACAGTGCAATTAAATCCTGCTACTGTCTCTTGCACCAAAGGCAAGACCATCTGTCTGAATACTTCCTCCTGGGTACTATAAGTGCCAAAGACCCGGTCAAAGCTGAAAGTTTTCGACGTTTTTTTACCCGATGGACCGCACTGTACGTTGACCTTGCGCTCTGCCGTCTCTGTGTTTACACACATGACTTGCCCGCTTGACTTTTCTTGTGCATTCGCGGGTCTGCACCTCACCGCAACTTGGACGTTAGTTGGTGTCTCTTTTGAAGAATCTGACGACATTTTAGAATAAAATCCAAAATATTTTATCTACTAAATGAAGAAAAAACCAACTTTCAACCTTGAAGAATTACTCTCTTTACCGAAAATATTGGTTTCTCGATTCTCGAGATTTTTTGGTCTACCGAATCTAAAGAAAACCCGGCTTCTATTTTTTAAGATTCCCCTTGGATTTGATTCAAACCGCTTCAAAGATGAGTTCGAAGTATGAGCACACAGATGATATATTTGACGCTGATCTTGTTGAGTATTGGCTGCTGTGCATCATCATCACACCAGCAGCAATCATGCTGATCACTTCAATGATATTTCTGAAATCATCTGGAGCTGGATTGATTATGGGCTCCAATGTGGAAATCTTTCTCCAATCTTTTAGTGCTGGGATGATTGTGGGCTCGATTATGTCTGAATTGAGCCCCATAATGTCGAAAGCGCCACTCCTTGGTGAGAGCATAGGCATTTTCATTGGCCTCGTTCTTCTGCATCTACTCTCCTTGGTGGAGCATTTCTACTCTGACAATGTAGATTCTCAGGCAGAATGCACAGTTGAGAAAAACCCAATCAGCGTGCAAACTTCGATGAGGAGTCTCTTTACTGATCATGTGAATTCAGATTCTTGTACAGATTGCGCGCTCGAGAGAGACCCAGTGAACATGAAGACGTCATCCGCTGAGAGCATAGCACAATCTGCGTCAACTACGCCCTACTATGAAAGCGTGAGCGCATATGACAGCAGTGGAGATGTGGGCTGTGACTCTAGCTCTATTGCAAGCCATGACTCCGTCCACTCAGCTAGCTCCCAGGAGGAAGGTATTGGGATCACTGCCTTGTTTGGCTCTCCGAATCCCCTATATAAGCGGTCCATGTTTCTTTTGAATGGGATGATGTATATGAATACTGAAACAAAGAGGAAGAAGCTGATGGATATGCATGAATTAGTCCATTCCATCCATAAAAAGAGCTCTGCGCTGGTGATGAGAAGCGTGGACGTTGGAGATTCCCGGAAGGATGATTTCGATCTGAATATGATGATCGAAAGAAATGAGCATAGATCGAAAGATGATTCCCAAGTTCTGACCATATCTGATGCTGAACTACTTGCGGACAGTCTCGATATGGACCTCCATGTTCTGGAATACTATATTCATCACTTCCGAAGGACATTTATAGAAGGCTCAATAGATGAATATGATATCAAGGATCTCACGTCCAGGCATCTGCTGAACAAAAGACACTCGAAGTCGCTGATCTTAAATGTGGATATTTTGAGAGAATGCTGTATTAGCATCTTGAATGCATTCCATAGTAATATGAAGAGCCGCGGTGAAGATACAGATACAGATACAGATACAGATGCATCTGTAACTCCAGGAGACCGGGAAAGTGAATCAGAATCACTCAAAGTGATCATGCACAACTTGCAGAAGATGGATGTGCTCATTCATCGCGTGCACAACACTGTGGACTCCGCTGCTTTCTATTTTATGCGTCGAAAGGCTCATCTTGGTGCGATACCTGTAAGAGGAAGTAAGATACCCCCATCTCTAGTGGTACCGACAGTCACAGACGGTATCATAGATGGTCTGCTTCTGGGTATGACTTCTGCATTGAGTCTCCGTGTGGGCGTCGTGCTTTCGCTTGTCAACTGCGTGGAGATGGGAACATTGGGTGCCGCTTTTGCATCGCGCATCAAGAAGTGTGATGGATCTAGGTACCATCATCGCGTCGCAGTCGTTTGTCTGCCACCTCTTGCCCTAGCTGCTTTTGGCTTTATTGGAAATGCTGCAGCACGCAGTGTGCACGATAACCTCATAGTTCTTGGCTTCGCTGTTGGCTTCGCAGTCGTGAATCTGTTCCATTTGTCTGGAGAGCTGCTTGGCGACGCTATGGCAAGCGAGGGTCGTAGTAGTAGAGGTAGTAGAGCTCCTCTATACTTTTTTGCTGGAATGTGGTTGACTCTAGCTCTTGATAGGCTAGTCCAGTAGCTAGCAGTCACATCGTAAAATTCACAACATTTTGTGTAAAGTATTAAAGGGTGAAGAATGAAAAGAGAGAGAGAATTTTTTGATTCAAAACTAGAAATCTAGAAATAGAAAATGGTCCAAACGACCAAATGAATTGAATGTATTACAAAGAACACTTCGACCCGGCTGCCCACCGGACAGCTGTGAAGCGTCCTTGATCGGATGGGGGAGTTAACAGAAGTTGCTCCATTCGCTCTCGCGTTTGGTCTACCAATAATGTACCAATAATGTACCAAAGATTCTCAACTCTCCTAAGAGGTGGTAGAAACCACGCAAATTGGAAAAAAATAGGCTAGTGTGCAGCATTGCAGCATAGGAGCAGGCCACCAGTCCGAGAAACAGAACCGATCTGCGATGCGAGAGTATTGAAGACCGCTATCATCTTCGGCTTTAACTAGACTTCGCTTTTTTCCTTAAAAGAGCTGCTTTCTTCAAGTCATGGGTGACTCGTCAGACAATGGACCTAAATTTGATGCGGAGAAGGATTACTATGCTATCTTAGGCGTCTCCAAGACTGACAATGAGAGTACAATTAAGAAGGCTCATGTGAAATTGGCGATGGAGAACCATCCTGATACGGCTGTACATCGTAGTACAAACCCTGCCGAAGAGGAGGGGAAGGACGACTCTAAGTTCAGAGAAATCAGTGAAGCATGGGCTGTCTTATCAAAACCTGATTTGAGAAAAGCTTATGACGCACAGCGGTCGCATTTAAGTGCAGTCAAGCACACAACCTATGGATATACTCCGGGATCTGGGGGTCCATCCGCCGTGCCCACGAGCATGTATGCGGCCCAGAGGAAGAACTACACCGGGACTGTCAAGGCCGCTGCGGGCTTCAAAGCAGCCGACAAATACAAGACTGAGAAGTGGCAAAACATGTCCTTGGCGCAAAAGAAAGCCACCCGCGTGAAAGCCGTGCACTCCCCCAGTGGGGGGGCCGCAGGGCTCATTCTGGGGATCGCTTTCGTTGTCGGCGGTGGCTACATGGCTTACAATAGCATGATGGGGAACAGACACCAGCGGCGGCACTACTAGAGTGCAGGTATCCACCAATCATCGATATCGGAGAAGAGATAGTGTGATAAGAAACTAAAAAAAATGATGTTGTGTTCATTATAATACAAATCTGAGGCTGCTACTCTAGCTACATACACATCTTCACCGATGCACCTGCATAACTCACGAACTCACGAACGTACGAACTCACGCGAGTTCGACTCCTTCCTCGAGCTCGAATGCCCCCTCAGGGTGCCCTGCATGAAAGGCGTGCCATTTGCCATATTTGCCGTCAGCCTTCACAAACTCTATATGCAATGCTGGTGGGGGATACTTGTCGTACTGCATCTTCTTAACGAATTTGTCAGCTAGCGCTCCTTTGTGGAACAACGTGTTGGCTATAAGTTCCCTCATCTTCATGAGATAATTGGACTGCTCCACAAGCTTTTCATCCAATTGTAGCATGTAATTGTCGATTCCCCCACAATCGTCAATCGCCTTCATTGCCCTAGTTGTCATCTTGAAGCGAACGAAATCGTCGAGAGCTTCACTGAATACTCTTTTGTTTTGCACATTCGGGTTCCACCGTCGCCTCGTGTGCCTCATACTGTGAGACACATTGTTTCCAAACTGAATGTCCTTACCATGATACAATCCATTCTTGGCACGATTACTGCGATGCACATTAGTTCCTAAACCTGTCGTACGCGTCTGAACGAAGCGGCCACTGCGTGTCACCACCGCCATCGAGCGACTGGGCTGCATCACTGGCGATGATACCAAAGCCAAAGCCGAGCGGCCGAAGGTACTGGAAGCTGTCGCGTTCCCGCGGACTACTCTTACTAACGTTTGCATGGTCCTACGTGGGTGTTCTGGTGTCATTTGTGGAAGACTTCCAAAAAAGAAAGTAAGCCCCAGGATTCATGCGGCGGGTTCGAGCTCCAGATTTCCTCCACTCTTGGGTGGGACATAGAGCACGCTTCTTGGTTTGGCACATGCATAATTCAATTTAGTTTTAATTGTTTCGTTGTTGTCAACACTTCAAGAACATGGAATCTCATTCGAGGCATTTGGAGGAGCAGACGAGATATGTCTACCCTACTCGAGTTTTAGATGTGGATGGGAACTCCACGAAGGTTCTAACCGCTGCACAAGAGGATAGTTGGAGAGAAAATGGCTTTGCTCTCGTTGATGGTATACTGGAACCAGATCTTGTGGATCAGATTCGACGCAATTGCTGCAATGAGGTGTCTCCCGCTAGAGAAAGTGGTGTAGGATTGACAAAGGACAATGGATTCCGTGGAATTCTGTTTCCAAGCTTAGATCCAGCAACTGAGTGTGTCAATCAAGTGACACTGCACCCTAGAATCATCACAGCGGCTGCCCAACTTCTGGGCATACGCGAGCACGAAATGCGCCTTTCACAAAGCGAAATGTGGCCGAAATTCAGTAGACCTGCACAGCGCGAAGAAGATGCTTCATCACGCCTAGCATCGGAGCCTTCAGCTGGAGTTGGACAGTCCCCCTTTTCGAAGTCGTCACCTGACCAACGCGTTCATATTGACGCATTCAACCACTACCTCACGTTCCCCAACCATTGGTACAAACCAGACTGTGTCGCAATGATCATTTACTACGATAACACGGAAATCACTGGCGGTGGCACAGCCATCGTGCCTCGGGAAGGGCCTGAAGACCCCGCGTACCACATCTGCCAGGCCGGTGGTCGCTCTGGTCCCTCGGGTCGCTCTGGTCCCTCGGGTCGCTCTGGTCCCTCGGGTCGCTCTGGTCCCTCGGGTCGCTCTGGTCAGAATGACCCCTCACCACAACTGTGGACACCCGGGGGACGAGGGGATTTGCCGTGGATCGACGACCGCACGCTGGCGGAGGACTATTTCCTAGAGCACCATCCGGATATTCATGCCTTTCGACAATCTCTGTATAGCCGAGAAAAACAGGTTCGCGCAACGCCGGGCACCATCCTGTTCTATAGACTCGATACGTGGCATAGGGGAACGCCCCTGTTTCCGGGTCAGATGCGGCGAATTCAGAACATGCTTTTCAAGAGAAAGCACGCGGAATGGGTTACTTCATGGAATGCAGGAATATCAAGGGATATGTACTCTCGAGCTCAGACAGTGGAGAGAATCATAGCTAGCGCTACTATGAAGCAACGATGCGTATTAGGATTTCCTGATGCTGAAAGCGAGTACTGGGATCCATATACTTTGGCCGCCTGTAAAGCCAGATTCAGCAAAATTCCTGGTGGGCTCAAGCACTTCTCTGAAGTAGAAGAAGCAGTCAATGCAAGATTCAGTAGTGGGGTATCGGGTGCAAAGAGGACAAGGTCGCAAATGTGATAAATGCAGTGAGAAGAAGAGATGCTTTCAACTTGAGCAGGAGCGGGAGTCAGAAAGACCTGTGGGATCAAAAGTCCTCTTCTGAGATTAGTAGCGTGCAAGTAATAAGATGTGCTTTATACGTTTACGCTAATTCAGTACTGAATACTGAACCTCGATCAATAAGGTATGAACCTCGATCAATCAGGAATCAGGTATTAACTGGTGCTCCATCCCAGTATCCCAGTTGACCATTGGGGATCCATGCTTCCTCTTCCTCATTGTCATTCGGGAGCTGTGCAGTGCTTCAACGGGGTATGAAAGGAAGGTCCTCTTGGTTTCCCTAGAATGTGTGTAGGTTGTTTTATTTGTAGCCTCCTAATATCCTAATATATACGAAAGTGCCCAGCGTTCTCGGCACTTCTGCGATTTGTACGTCGGGGATCTCGCTCCAGCAGTCTGTGCAGACTTCCAAGGCAGAAGCAGATCCAGGCTCCAGGGGCTATCCAGGGCTATCCAGCCAGACTGCGACTCTGCGACTGACTGACTGACTGACGTTGTTTTTTTGACTGACGTCGTTTTCTTTTAATTGCATCATTTGTTGCGTTTCTGAACGATTTCCATCAATTAAAACGCGAGAATGCACACCATATTCGTCTATGGGACGCTCTTAAGAGGTCTTGAGAATGCTCAGCTGCTCTTTGATGAGACGTTGCTTTACAAGGGCAGAACCATCCAGCCCTTGTTTTTGATTTCAAACCTTTCTCACATATTTAACAAAAAGCGGGAAGGACAGGATGAAGCGCGGGCATCCGCCTACGAGCCTACCGACTTCGTACCCGCGGACCCGTATCCGTATCCTTTCATGACGAAAAGACCACTAGTCGATGGTCATATCAGCGCGAGAGTGATTGGAGAAGTTTATGAAGTTTCTGATGAGACTTTAAAACGTCTCGATATTTTGGAAGACCACCCGCGTGCTTATATGAGGCAGCCTATGGACATAGAAAATATCGACACCAAGGAGGTCAATAGTGTGGACGTTTACATGTTGAATTCGGAGACTTTGTTTCAGGAGATCAGCGCGAGTTTGACAGAAAAGACTGGTCAGTACGAAGTCGTTCACAGTGATGGGGATTGGAAAGGATATCTTGCATCGAGGCAAGATAACAGAAACCCAGTAACCCAGGATGTTTATGATCAGAGATGATCGCTTGCGGTAGGAGCGGTCGAGCGGTCGATCGCTGGGTGGTTATGGTGTGGTTATGCCTCTGATGTACACTTTGTTTCAATTGTAAGCTTTTTTGTATCACTAAAAATTCGCTACAAATAATCACAGATCTGACGGTGAATCAGAATTAGAAGTTTCGAGGAATTGACTACTGTCCATATTTCCGAAGTTACCAAGCCATAGTTGCCCTGCTGCTGCGACGATGATGACCAGGGTCCCTAGAGCGACAACCCAAGCGACAGCAAGATTCAAAAAGCCATCCCCAGTTAGAAAAGCTTGCATTCTGTCTACAAAGCTTTCGCCTTTGCCATCTCCATCTCCTCGCACAGCATTTCCGAAGCCATTGTCGCTGCCATCAGTAGGTGGGTACTCGACCCTCATGACTGGTTGAATAGCCTTTAGCTGCTGCATGCGACGCTCGTCTCTTCGTTTCGCATCCGCTGGACTGAGTTGCATCATTTTGGGGGTATTTTTGACTTTATTATGCTCCTTCAAGGCCTTTGGTAAGTTTTGCTGAATATAAGCGTGGACGCGCTGCTTAATGATATCAGGCTTCTCTACTGGCATTTTCCCCGAGGAGGCAGCAGCAGATATGTCCCTGTCAGCATCCTCGGGTCTGTCGCACACAGTGTAAGCAAGACCGCGCAGTCCTAGTGCATATTGCAGCCGAGTCGCGTCCCCACCGGCATCACTTGCATGAATCGCTTCTTGCAAAGTTTCGATGCAGTTTTGGAGTTTCCCGCCTCGAAAGCATGCAAGCGCACAATGGTACCGGCAGTCAGCTACCAGGCAATGAACCTCGCGCCAGCTGGATGTACCCTTAGAGATGATCTTCTCCAGCGGTGTCTTTCTTATAAAGCTCTTATAAGCTTCATGAGCAGTGTCTAACGAATGCTCTGCATGAATAGCACAGCCTGGTTGGTTTCTGTACAGAGCTGCTAAAGCCGCTTTCAGGCTGATATCAAGTACTAACTGAATATTCTGACACCTGATGGTTTGTAAATTTTGTATTCTTTGCTGAGTATCTGCATCTAACACTATTTTCTCGTCTTTCTTATTGGCATCGAGACTGCTACCCTTGTGCTTACTGGCAATTTCTCCCATTTCCAACTCAATTTCTGAATTCATCGCCAGCCGGTGACGCACTTCCTGGTCGAAGTATTCGTGCGCACGTGCGGCTAGCTCCACATCCACTGCGCGTGGTACACTGATCCAGTCTAAATATGGCTCTAGAGCACCTTTCTCATCATCGATTCTACTGCCTGCTTCAGTAAAGAGCAAAGAAGCGACCATTCCAAAAGTATCAGCTGCCTTTCCATGATCACCGAATTCGGAAGCGAAGCACTCAGCAGCATCATTCCAGCAGGCAATAACTTCTTCTTGGATATCAGTTTTGTCTGAGTCCTTTCCTTCATCACGAAGACGTCTAGCGTATTCTTCGTAGGCTTTTTTAGCCTGCTTTGTGCCCGTATGACTCAGCATGTCCTTTAGGATGTGACCCCTGGCGAGATTGATAGATGCCTTTCGTCTTCGTCCTTCCTCCAATATCTTCAATAAATCAGGTCTATCTTCCAGAGACATTTCTTCTTCTGTTGCTTTTGCAGCTTTTAATGCATTTTTAATGCGAGTCTCCCAGTTAAGCAAAGAATCGCACAAAATTCTCGCTTCACTGCAGATATCCAATGCATGCAGCCACTGCTTCAGGCGAGCATGACACTCCATGATGTTGTCCATATTATTCCATGCATGCCTCGCAACGGTCAGAATTTGCTGTTCATTCACTGTAGGACTCTCATAATCTGCTTTCTCATCTAGCACGCGTTCATGCTGCGAGATCCCCATTTGGATGTATGCCATAAAGTCATTCAGTGATATGCTTAGCTCCGAAATTCCTTGATCATACGAGCTTAATGCAGTGTGGCAACTTCCCATTCCAGACAAAGAAATAGCACGCAACAATGCTAAGCCTTGTTTTTCCCTCGCTTTCCTTTTCTCTTTTTCAGATCCTTTGGAAACATCGATTATGATGGATGCCTGGGGAAGAGGGGGTATTCCATCAAGCACTTTCTGGTAAATTGCGCAAGCCTTGTGGAACTCTTTTTTCCGATACATTTCGGCTGCTTCTTGCAGAGAAGTTCCTGCATGTGGTAGTGGCTTCATTTCTTTATTGTCAATTTCCTTATCTGCGCTACTTCTTTCATTACTGCTCTGTGTTTTGTGGTTCTCAGTCTTCTCGGTCGAAGTACTACAGTTCTCAATATGCTCTTTTTGTGCCTCAGATGCACATGAATTCGCTCTGAAGGAGCTTGCGTCTTTTAGGAGTTCCCTTGAGTCAGCCAAATGCTTCTGATATGCACTCCCAGAATCCGCGAGTGTCGGATCTAATAACGCGTTTTGTAAATGCAAGGAATGCTTTTCTAGTGCTGCCATCAATACATTCAACTTTGGGTCCTGCACTTTGATTCCCATCTCTTCGTATTGCTTCATAACATCACGAGCTTTTGCAGCTTCCTGCATGGTACAGTACAGACGAAGATGGCTCGCGCGCAATACATGCAAAGGTTCGACGGGACCCAAGTTGCGACCCTCGAAAGTGGAGGCCAGCACTGCTTCGCAATGTTGCAAAGCTGTTTCCCACTTTTTTGCACGAATACAACAGCAGGCGAGGTTAAGGTTGCATGAAGATACATGCTTCCTAGCTTTTGCTGCGCTATCATGTGTGACAGCGTACTTGCCATCAGCAGCCTCCGCGGCTTTCTCCTCTACAGCCAGAGTTCCCTCCACCAACCGCAGTACTTCCTCGTAGTGCTTGTAAGAGCTTTGATACTCTTGAGTTGAGTGAGTCTCTTCTGCTTTGAAGAAGACTCCATCCGCGATATTTTGTAGCCTGTCGATCTCTTCCCAAGCTCGCTTCGTCTCTACAGACTTAAGGCCGTGAAGCTTTCCGAGACCTTCACGCTCAGCCGTGGAGAGGTTCTTGCGACCAGCTTTGTCACTTTTTTCTTCTTCGTCGGACGATACATCATCCACTTTATCCCACTTAGAATAGTCGAGCCCACGACTCATCGCAATGGATATTTGACTCAAGAGCACCAGAAGCAAGAGTTTTCAACTCTAATTCACGAAATTTCTTGAAAATTTATTCTTTTAGAATTTGATGGCCAATACCAACCCAAAAATTTTGTTGGAGAATCATTTCAAAAGTTGTTCCTCTCCTGGCAGAGTGGCAGAGATGTCGAAATCGTACGGACGTACGATGGTACGCTGGTCCGTAGCTACTGATGAATGAATGAATGATGAATCTCCGCTCCCGCTCCCGCACAACGGGATCCACTCAAAATCCACGCTTGGGGGTTGAGGGCTTAGACAAGATGAGAGCGGAGGGGCTCAACTTGAACATTTTTCGATACTAGCCGTCCGGCGGGTAATCGAAGTGTTAAATGAAATGGCATCATGGCATCATGGCATCATGGCATCGTGCTAGGCATCGTGTAAAGGCTTACGTGAATGGACACTCAATTATTCGCTCAATATATACAAGATGGTAACTCAACTATGCTAGTGTGCTGCTGTGTCGCCGTCGCACTGCCGCTTTTATGTACGCTGTATCTTCGCCTTCGCCTGAAGCCTGAAGCCTGAAGCTACTCCGCTACTCCCTCTGTATCCACTGCTGCTGCTGCCGCTGCTGCTGCCTCGGCTTTGGCTTTTAGTGCGGCCCTCACCGCATTCCTTGCCCTGTGACTTGCGTGAATGATGGCATCGTGAATAGCGGTGCTGGTGCTGAATCCGCTACGCTCGATTTCTGTCGTCACAGCAGTCGGATTGGTGATCGGTGTGAGAGGAGCTCTGCAATTAGGACACTGAGCACTTCGCATTTTACTTTCCATCAAGCAGCGTCTGTGAAAAACATGACCACACTTGGTCTTGGTTACTGATGCTGGCTTTTCTGCGGATCCACAACCCCGCCTTGGGGAGACTTCATGCCCTGATAGTCGGTGCTCCATGGGAGACCAGCAGATGCTACACGATTGCTTTCCTATGGGTGTTTTCATTCCTGCTTGTGGAGAAATTACTACACTGTTTTTATTACTATCATTTCCCTCCTTGACATCTGGCATATCCACGTACTAAGTACTGGGTATTAAAAATACCACTTGATATTGATATTACTCAGATACAAACTTTCTCCTATAGATTCCCACCTGGTTTTACCTGTAGTTACAATTAAGCCCGGAAATACCCGGGCAAAAACCCTCAGCGGGTGACTAAACAAAAATCTTTCTAACGAGAAGAACCAGAGTCGACCGTCGTACGTTGAGAACCACCGTCGTATGTTCGAGGTTCCCACGGATTATGGACCACAACTCTCCTGGAGACGAAAGCATCGCTTTTGTAGCCTTCAGCAAGTAGTTTTTCACCATGGGTAAGTGCACAAACTTGGGATTGAAGGCATTCAAGAATGCATTCGCGAGGATTAGGTTCCGTATTGTTAATTTCCATCGCTAGAATGAGCAGCTTCCAGCTGTCTCAGTACAAGCTCTGGTTTGATCGATGTTACCGAATGTACTTCTGGGTAAATGTATTTTTGTTGCCATCTAGTAGCTTAACCAAACTAGTAGTTTGGGCAATGGGTTGCTTAGATTATCATATTCTGCGAAACACTCGCTAACCTGTCTCTCCCAAAAATTTACCTCTCGTTATGTTTTCTCAGGAAAAGTTAGAGCACACGAACTTAGATCTAAGATCAAGGCCAATGGCAAGAGTGCCCTTTTGGATCAGCTTGAGTCGTTGAAGAAGGAATTGAGCACTCTTCGTGTTGTGCAGAAGAAACCCGATGGAAAGAATGCTCGTGTCGCTCGCATCGGCGTGCTTCGCAAGGACATCGCCCGTGTTCTCACCGTCATGAACCAAGACACCAAGAGCAAGCTCAGATCTCACTACCAGAGCCAGGGGGGAGCCCTTCCCCTCGATCTTCGTGAGAAGAAAACCCGTGCCATCAGGAGAAGGCTCACCACCGCGCAGGCCGCTAGCAAAACCACGAAGCAGGTCAAGAAGGATCAGAACTTTCCCGCACGTTCTTATGCTGTCAAACCATAAGTTATTGCCGTGTGTCGGTTGGTAGAACCTTGTAAAACTGTCTGTAGTAACCAAAGAAGAAAAAAAAATCGCCAAGCCCGCACACCCCAACCCTTCAATTTTTTCAGGCCAGGCAGACCGATGGAACCGACGGAACCACCAAACTAAAACGATAGGAAGTGATACAGCCTGTTAAAAAAATCTTTAAATTAGCACCATTACGTATTTCTTGCGTGATCACAGTCATCTCAACACTCAAAACTCCGCCTTCGTATTCAAGTCTATTCTATCTCGATTACATTCTGGTTTCTCATTCTTTCCATAAATATACATACTTCCGTTTCTACTGTGAGCAGTAATTCTTACTATGCATCACGTTTCAAAACTAGTCTTCTCCTTCTCTTGACAAAATGGGCTGTCTAAAAATCTTAATTTTAGGCAGCAATGTCGTCTTAGAAAGGCATTTCAAACACCTTGGCTTTAACTGCCAAGCTTGCTTTACCGACTGGCGGTACTGCCTGTTTCTTCGCTGCAGCAAAATCCCGAGCTTTTTGGGCGCGAATCTCCCTGAGAGACCTCTGAGACTCAACATTCTCCTTGCGTTCTTGTTCGTAAGTAGCAAAGGAACTGGTGCTTTTGTGCTGCTGCTGCTGCTGCTGCTGCTGCATTCCTTGTATTCCCATCAGTACTTGTTGATTGGGATACTGCGTTTGCTGCATTAGCTGTGTTTGTTGCATTAGTTGCGTTTGTTGCATTAGCTGCATTTGTTGTAACTGCTGCGTAGGCTGTTGGAGAAACGTCGCCAGTGGCACAGATGCATATTCAGCAGCGCCATCTTGCGCATCACTAAAATCTCGTCCGTTACCAGCTAAATCGCCGATACATGATGTAGCAGGTACTATGGCTTGTCTTTGAGCCGATACTTTCAGGGGAACACTGTAGGATTTTCTGGCTTCTTTGTCGCCATTGCTCTTAGTCTTGGATTTAGACAAGTCCAAGCTCTGTTCTCCCTCAGCGGCAGTGGTGAGGCTGTCAATGGAATCATCCATCAGACTGCCCTCAAAGGATGCATCCAGGGAATCAGAGACACTCTTCTTAGGTAAATGATATCTGCTTTCGATGTGCGCATACTTATTTCTGGCTGGTGAAATGCTACGATCTGATGCTTCTGCGTATTTTCTCAATAGCGTCTCCTCGTCCGTTCCCGCGCTGTCGTGAGAGCGTCGCAAGGAGGAGGATTGTCGACCGGCAAATCGCTGCGTTCTGCCCCGACTCGGATTATTGGGTGATTCTTTAATGGGTGGCTGTGGTAGAGCCCTCCGTATGGTTGAGTTCGTTTCTAACATTTCTCCTTGTCCATTCGTGATGATTCCGCGTGCAGCGTTGGGATCAAAGCCGAGACGAGCTGAAGGTGTCACTTTACGCTTGGGAGCTTTGAGGGCATCCCCCTTCAGAGTCATGTCTGCTCCAAAGGCAGCAGATGGCATCTCTAGTAGTGGGCCTTTATGAATGCATACCCAGCCACCTGTATCAGGCTTTTCACATTGTTTGCGAGCTTTCTTGCTCTTAGCTTCGTACTCTCGCGTGTCTAATACAACCGACAGCAACTCTACGAGTGCCATCTTAACATAACGTTCAGTGACTTTAGTGGAGTAATCACATGCAGGAGCAGAGTTGATTTCAATCAACCAAGCGTTGTAATTATCGTCTACCATATAGTCAAAACCATACAACTCCCAGCTGTTTTTGCGGTGCTCAATGCATTCAGAAGCCGCCATCAGACTCCACTTGGTGATGTCTCTCATTCGCGGTTGAATCTTCTCGCTGACTAAATCTCGACCACCATTCTGATGCTTGACCCAACCTTTTAATTGTTCCGTTGTCCACATGAATCCCTCTATGTTCTCTCCACTCTCCGTGGGAAGTGGTATATGAAAGCGTTCGTTGTTTTTACTGATGCTGTTGTTCACTAGGTGAACGTAAGCATTGTCCAAACCTTCCTCTGAAGATGTGTACTCTTCTACACTAAATCTGCAGTAGAACTCATCGTAAAAGTAGATAGTTAATGGATTCCAATCGGTAACTAAGACCCACTGACGTATATCAAACTTGTGTTTTCCAATAACAAGCGGATTCTCCATGTATTTCTGTACCACCCATTGGGAAGCTTGAGCACTCCCAGTTCCAGCATCAATATACTTCAATAATTTTGGTAAGTCTGCAAAAGTCGCGATACCTCGGCCTCTACTCTTCGCTCCAGGTTTGACAATCCAGATATTATTGGCATTGGTGCCGGAACCATTCAAGCCAGCCTGAGCCCTGTCATTCTTGTTGCAAGCATGAAGGATTTTGTTCATGCGGCTGACATCCGAAGCCTCAATCTTACGCATGTCCTTCAAAGCCATAGCCATAGCATCTCTCTCTTTCTGTTGTATAGCCTCTTTACGCCTCTTTTCTCGCATAGCCCGTTGCTGCACCATAAGAGAATTTGCGCCAGTAGTATTATCTGAGTTACCTTTCTTACTCCCTTTGATTGAAGCTGTGCGCTCTTCGTCTTCTTCGTGCGCTTTCGTTAGAAACTCATCGACTGGTGCTTCTGGTGGCTCCTCAGGCAATGTGGCAGAGTCATACATGCTGTAGCTAGACGTGATCTCCCACTGCAGTGCAGAGACGACGGCATGCACATCCATTACACCAGCACCAGCATTACTACTGCAATTACCAGTGTTCCACCCTGAATTATCGATTCTTGTAATATCGGCTCCCTTCTCCATAGTATCCAAGTACTCTTCGTCCGTGGGACGAATGGATCGCTCAAGAATGGCACAGCAGCACGCGAACACACCAGCATTGATAATGGTCTCGTGACCATCAGGGCCCATGCTGACCGCACTCTTCTTAGAATTCTTCTTCTTCGCGCGCTTCTTTGTCACTGTAGTAGTAACATCATCTTCAGCACTGCAATCAGGCCCCATAGGCTTGAAAATCAAGTCACGACTTTCCTCCTCTACGCCTTTGGCGTCGGTATCACCGCCTGCGGACGCGCTTGCCCGGCTACCTGGTGGTATCATTCTCGGAGTCGGAGGTACGACATAATTATCGATGCCCCAGCTTTCATCTGATTCGGAGTCTTCCTTTTCATCTTCATCTTCATCTCTATCACCATCATCAGCAGCGTCTGGTTCGTCATCGATCATCTGCGGAGGAAAAGAAATGCCCGTAACCCGCCAGTACAATTCCTTCAGCACATTGAGAGCTTTTTGACATCTGAAATCGTCTATGAAAGCTTGCATATCACTATTGATAGATAGGTCATAACCGCGAGGAATCACCTGGTTTGCGTGCACATCAGCCAACCAAACTAGATTTTGCAGTGACTTTATCAGACCAACCTTCGTTGTGATCGCGATGTTCTTCATGAAATGATTGGTAAGCTGCCAGGGTTGTAGAGTCTCCTGGTCGGTCTCCAGGCTGCGAAGCGTCCATTTCAAGTCCCAGAAGGGGCTATTTAGCTCTGTGTTTTGGTACCACCCACGATCCAGAAGGGCCTGCTTGACACTGGGATACCACCCAGTCATGGCGAAGACCTTCGACTCCTGTGGGACGCAATTTTTGCGTTTCCAGTCCTTGAAGTCTCTAGCTTCTACTTTACTACCCGTAGTGGCATCTACACCTTCACGCTGCGCACGAGCTAAAGCTCTAGATGACATAGTGTCCCCATCGTCAGCCTTCTTCGACGAGCCGCTTTTCTTTTCATCGTCAAGCACTCCTTCGCGACTCTTCCTATCGCGAGGATCACGCGTGGACACCTTTTCTCCTGGAGCTACAACAGCTCCTGCACCACTGCTAGAAGCTCTCTGGCGGTATCTCTCCTTGTCTTCAACATTCATGAGCCTTCGCTCCGCAGCCTCAGCCATGACCCGCTGGGTTAGGATGGCCTTCCGCTTCAACTTGGCCGCGTCTTGTCGTCGTTTTTCCTCAGCTTCTTTGGCCCGCTGTTCTGCCACTGCGGAAAGCATAGCAGATGTTCGAGCTCTGAGTGCTTTAGATGCTTCTTTCCGAGCAGCTTTTTCCTCTTCTGTAAGCTCTTCCTCAGGAGCAGGCTCATTCTTTGTCTTACCTGCCCCTCTCTTCAGGTACTGGGACTTCGCTGCAGCAACGAGGTCTGTGTTGCTAGTCTTCTTGTTGCTGCTGCTCGTATTTCTCTCTACACTGTCTTCTCTGCTCGTTCTACGAACAGTCGTCTTACGGGGCACAGGTGCTGCTTCTTCCTCCACCTCCACTGAAGCAGCAGCTAACCCTTTGGACTTTTCTCGCTCTTTGCTGATACTGCGACGCATTTCGTGCAGCCTACTTCTCCGCTCGTTTGGAGGCTCACTGGCGACCTTGCGTTGAAAAGATTCCAAAGCCTTTGCTGATGGCTGGCCTGTGGCTGCATTCCCTACTATCGCAGTAGCTGCTTTAACGGCTGAGGCCTTGTTCACGTTGATGTTGATGTTGATGTCATCCACAGGAACCAAAGCATCGGCGCGAGACTCGCCTGCAGCGTTTCCTTGAGACCTAGATCTGACTGCGGATAGTGCGCTTCCCGCAGCAATTGCGGCCGCCAGCTGGCTGTTTCGCTCGTCGTCCGACTCAGCAACAATCGCAGTTGCAGTCTGATCTTGGAGAGGTTGGTCTGCTTGGGCAGATGTATCTGATATACCTGGGAAAGCCGTAGCAGGAGCATTCGGTCCAAAATCGTCGTCTACCATGAAGTCGCCATTATAATCGCTCATATTGACAATGTTGAGATCACCCTTCTCCAAGCTTTTGGCCAACGCTGCAGCAGCTGGATGGGAGAAGCCCACTTGACCCACGTCTGTGGCATTCGCTGCGGTTGGAATATCAGTAGCGAAGTCTTTTATGCTTTCGTCGTCTACAATGATATCAGTACTTCCGTACGTGAAAGTATCCGAATGGTCGTTGTCCAATACGCTGGGGTCATAGGATGTGTAATCGTACTCGTAAGCTGGTGGGCCACCAACACCTTCATTCTCGTCGTAACCAGGAGGCAAATCTTCCACATCTTGGTCATAAATTATATTCTCATTAACATGATTAGCGAATTCGTAGTCTTGTATAGGTGGACCATCAACTTCGCTCATGGTAAAACCTCCCGTACCACACAAATATCAGGCTTCAGGCTGTGAGGCGGTATTAATCGATTCTCCACGAAAAATGCAATATCCGTAGCTTATAAGATCAGAAAGTACCGAAACTATACCTTTCAAATGTCAAATAAGCAAGAATCGAAATAGTTTTTGAGCAAAAAGCATTTTTCTCTCATTCCTCCAACGTCGGTCAAGTCTGAAAAGTGAAAACCCCCGATGGATGGTAATTAACGTCTTTTGCGGGTTTCAGCCGGATAAGTTCAGTATTTGAGTGTGTTATAAAGTTTTAGCACGCTAGTTTTGAAAATATAAAATAGTTGTAGTAATGAAGCTTTTCTAATTGAGCTTGAAAGGAAGAATAACGAGGTTGGAAAAGCACGATCGTGTTTGAGTTTGCTGGTAATCCACGTATTGCAGGATTCATTTAGCTGTGAAGTGCATATCAAGCAAAAAATGAGCTCATATCTCTCTGAGGTGAGCTTGCTTCAAGCAATTGTAGACTTAGGAACCGCTTCTGCGGTAAAGCCCATGGACTCCCTACGGTACAGCACGTCCCCGGCAGCCTCGTTCCGGCCGGCTGATGCACCGCCGCTGCCACCAATTGACGATTATGTACGCTTCAGTGATATCATCTCTGCGTTTAATAAAGTGTGTGTGGAACAAGAAGTTGACCGTGTTACTGAACAGCGTATTTATGCAGCATTGCTCCTTATGAGCTCTGATAAGGAACACAACCTAACCTGGCATGAGAAAGCCAGCCAGCCAGAAAAGTACTTTCCTGACTACTCGAAGCGACTGTTGACCAAGCGCATGCCGTCCAGTGTAAGCAGCTCTGCTTCTAATACTCCAAGTAGAGAGACTCGTGCTGCAGTGCCGACGAACACATTATCACGCGTGTCGCCTAATAGACTCCTGCCCACTCGCTTACAGCACGAAACGTCGCCCGCTGTAGAGGCTTCCTACCAGCGCCAAGCAGAAGCGAGTCCTGTGGACACTATATCCCTGGCGCGGCTTTCATACAATCATCGTTACCGCTCGTCACCGGCTGCTCACTCGTACGGCAGCAGTGGCAGTGCCGAGACAAGCCCTGTATCCCTTGCTGGCTTGCCGCACCGTGGCTTCGTTGCTGGTGCAGACGGGCAGCTGTCGACTAGCAGAGACGACGGCAGAGACAGTAGCAGGTTTCGTGGTATCGACATGCATGTCCAACTCAGTGAAAGTGCAGCAGAGCAAGCCCATTTACAGAACCACCCTGATGGAGATTATAGTGCGTTAGTGGGGCTTCACGGTAGTATGTCGCATTCCTATCGATCGAATGGCGGACTACCGGTCGACCGTATCGCTGCTGAACAGGCCTTGCTAGGGAAGCAGACCTTCAGCTCTCCCATGATGAATCCTGCTGTAGAGTCAGCAGGACTGGTCAACGAGACACCTCTGAATATGAGTGGTAATTTGGAACTCGCTCAAGGAAGGATGTTTGAAACAGATAGACTCCGAGACTCAGAACGGAGTCGGAGCTTAGGTTTGGATTTTCCTACAGAAGCACAAGTTGAACCCGGCCGTACAGCGGACGACGGCTTACCCCCCAGTGCCCAATACGACGACACATTTGAACTCAGTGTCATGCTCAATAATGATACGCAGTCGCGGTTGGGCGCAACTAGCTTCCAGCTCGAGCGAGAGGAGGCGAGAAGCAGGGTTGCCGCCACGCTGCGAGCCAAGGGTTTGTATACTAGTGAAGATCCCAGAGGACCTGCTGGGGCTGATTACGCAAATACTCACAATTATACTGACCATTACGGTAATAACAGAGGCGCTGCTACCCAGCGTGGAACGGGGGTACTTGCAAGACATAAAGGCGGAAACACAGTAGATGGCAGTTATTATGCTTTCGATCCCTCCCCCACCTACGGCGACCGGCGTGGAACAAGAGACTATTCCTATGATTCCACCGAGGCTCATATCTACAGCCATACCCCAGCCTCTGGTCAGTCTGCTTATCAGTCTACTCGTCAGTCTACCCCAGCCACTCCTAGTATGCAGCAATCACTGCATCTTAGCGACCTTAATGTTTCCCAATCACGGAATGCCCATGACAGCGCAGATAAGAAAGCATCGTCTGACAAACAGCAGACAACTACACCACTTGTTGGGGCCACCATAGCCACGCCTGCATTGAGCAGAATTTATGAAGAACACTCATTTGAGTCATCAGTAGCGCAGTCTGGTGATACTGCCTTTTATAGAAAAGCTTCTCCTCAATCTGCTAATGTTGGAAAGGAATATGATGGTAATCCTAGGAATGCATATGTTCAGCCCACAGGTGCGGAGCAGCTCATGCGCGGTCCCTTATCGGTGCATGCACATGCTCACGCTAGTGTGCTGTCAAGGGCGGCTGCAGTTGCTGCTGCTGCCGAATTGGCATTCAAAAACCCACTCCCAAATAAATCACCCAAAGAATTAATTGCACTGCGGCGTCTCGAATCTCTAGAGAAAGAGAAAGGATCCAAGAATGAAGACAGAAATGATGAAAGCAATGCCCCTATTATTGAGCTTTCCGTTGAACAGCAGAAGCTTCGAGATCTATTGGGGGAACAACCCAAGAAAGCGAAAATTCCCCCCAACTTCAGTACAGTCGCTATCCGAAAGTCTCCTGTACTTGCAGCTGTAAAAATTCAAAGATGGTATAGATATTGGCAAGCGCAGCTACTTAATTCAGTGCAAGATTCACCCAGCAATACAGATCAAGAATTCAATCAGGTTGTTTCTGAGATCGCCCATCGTGCAGATTCCCACCCTTCCGGTCTCACTTCGTCCAAAAGCAAAGCAGATATGAGCATCAGTCCGGACAAAGTGCTAGCCTTGCTGGAGCACTCCTCTCCTGAAAAGTCAATCACACCCACTGCCACTGCTCATAAAGGCTCTGCTGAGGCCAATGAGACGACTGCTACAGCTGAGCATGGTGACAGTGATGACGATTTAGCCGTCTTGCTCAACTCTCGAACACCACCTCCCTCGCGGCAAGCTGAATTGAAACCACAAAAGGCGACATTCAGCGTTGTAGGTACCGCAAGAGAAGATGCATCTCCAGAAAGATCCCTTCAAGTAGAGGTTTTACCCGCACCAGCACCAGCACCAGCACCTGCACC
>JACLAC010020894.1_pt1 | contig 32768 bp, 24 predicted proteins | sample 8027881 | NCBI WGS metagenome assembly JACLAC01 (sample SAMN15725517, study PRJNA655200) | protist metagenome | isolation source: fluorescence activated cell sorting (FACS) single amplified genomes of... | place: Spain: Blaines Bay Microbial Observatory, Mediterranean Sea | collected 2016-01-19 | reverse complement strand
CAGCATCACTCTCTTCGAACAGGCTTTGGCCAACCGAGGCAAAGAAGATCAACAGGCTGCGGCGCGTTGCCTGCTGAACCACCTTCACTCCGAACTGACTGAACTTGTCAGAGGCGACATTGCTCGCCGAGAGGTACCAGCAGGTGAAGACGAATCATTGGCTGACATGATCGAAAAGCGTCGCTGGATTCTCGACGATGGCGGCTACCACCTTGATACCACCCATATCTCGTCAACCGTGAGAATTGCTGCCGTACTGGAGGACCCTGAGAGCCTTCGGAAAGCTTGGGACTTGACCCAGTATGGAAGACGTTTGCATCATCAATTCCAGTATCCTGGCGACGAGCCGTTTGTTGATTTCTATCCAGCTTACACGGCCTTCTATGCGATCCTGCTCGGTGAAAACGTCGATGCCGGCCTGAAGGTTTTTGAAAGAAAAGCCCGGTCCGTCGACACGGCAGAGCATGGTACAGCGGCCGTTGAAACCTATGTCGATCTGCTTGATCGTATTGGGCGGCACCAACAGGCCATTGATACAGCCATTGAATTGGCGCCCAAGGACCTCCCGCCACAGAGAATCGTACCGATGCTTATCGAGATCGCGGCAAGGGCAACAGAATCAGGAAACCCGGAAAGCTGGGAGGCCATTCTGGATTACTGCCGTAAACACAACGATGTTCTTGGTTTTGCGGCCGTACTTCATGCGACCGGACGTGCCTAAGCTGAACTTTGCCGCAAGGAATGTCAAAGATACATGCCGACAAAACCGTCAGCGGAATCGCTCTGCGCCTGCACGGCTTGAATCCGTTCTTCCGTTTTAGCAAGATCGCCAGCCGCGATGTAACGGTCAAACTCCACGAGAACGGCCTGCTGAACACTCTCTGCAAGAAATCCAACCACAGGTGCACTCAGCCAAGCACAGGTTTCACCATCAAGCTTGACGTTCACATCAACTGCCTTGGTCTGCCGATCATCCTCGCCAGTCATGACGGTTCCCTCAAATGCAAAGCTGACTTCGCCCCGAGCCGGATCATTGGTGAGATGGTAGTTGCAGCGGCCTCGATGAAGGTAGTACGTATTGTGCAAACCATGCTTCTCCATGGCTTCCTTGACTCGCAACACGAACTGCTCATAAACAGGTGACGCATCAACGGGAACGTCCAGCCGTGTCACACTCCGGAGAGGAAGACAATCAAACTCTATCTCGACCCATTGCCCAGTCATCTGTGCTCTCTGATTACAAAACCCCGATCAACCAACCACCGAATCGGCAGTGTACCGGAATCCCGTGGCCTTCGCGATGGAAATCCAAAATGAAGAACCCAAACGTTGAGCCCTCAAAAACGTTGAGCCCTCAAATCGGTGAAATGAGTTCACCCTGACTTGGAATGGTGCCCAGGACTGCCAAGAACAAGCGATGGACAGCATCGGAAGAGCAACCGATTGGGTCGAGGGACCAGAGCCTGGGGTATTTTCCCAGAAAGAAGCGGTAAGCAGAAGTCGCCAGGGAAATCAAGGAATGAGTTACACCAGATGCGACGTCAGTTGACCTCGGAGGAATCCAAGCAGCATCACGGCTTTGCCGTCAAGGCATCCAGTTGGCGTTCGATCGTCAAGTGTTTCTGCTCAAGCCTCTGCTCCAACTCCGTATTCTCCTGCTCCAAGCGGTTCATTTCCGCTCTCATTGCTTGCGATTGCTGGGTAAGCTGCTGAGTGTACTCTCGGATCGAGGCACTTTCGACGCGGAATTGCTGATAATCCTGTTCAAGCTTCAGTTTGATGGTCTGATTTGTCACCAACGTCTTGTCAGTTTCGTCAACCGCTTCCTGCAGCATTGCGTTCTCAATCGCCAGTTCCTTTTCTCGATCTTTCAGAGCCAGCAACCGTAATCGAATCCTTCTGAGTACAAACCCATAATCATTCAAGGGTCTCAGGTAAAACCGATCCAGCAATTTGACAATGCCTTCATCCAGCAGGGTTTTTGCCCCTTCTTCCTTCAGCAACAATTCATCGCCTTTCTTGAAGATAGCATCATCGCCACGCTGCAACCTTGCGTCGACAGCTCGACCACTACCATCGAAGAATCCACCGTCCAATGCGGCTCTCTTATCCTCGCTATCAACCTCAATCTTCTCATTCTGCAAGAACTCAACTTTGTACCAGCGACTCAAGGGCGGATCATTATCATCCGCTCGACGCCCGTCTTCGAGATATTTTTTCTTTGTTCGTTCTGACGCATCCGCCAGCAAAACATCGACGGCATCGGTATCAACCCGCCCAAAAAAATAATCATCGGTTGGCTTGCTGCCAACAGCAATGAACGGGGCGTGCCCATCCAGCGGCAGCAACTCGCTCAGCGACCAACTGTTAGGCTTTACTTCCGTCAGATATCGTCTCTGATCGGGCTCAAGAACTCCAGTCGATACCAACGTGACCTGAGTAGGGCTGGTGGTCGCAACTCGAAACTCCCCCAGATAAAACGAGGGAACCAGCAGTTGCGGATTGTTCTTGTCGGCTTCCTCAGCAAACGCGTAAACCAGCATCTCTTCGGGGACCAACGGTTGTGCTGCTGGAGGTGCGGGAGCAGCAGCATCTGCGGGTACACCATCGACGCCATTCCCAGCGGCGGGTGCAGCCCCCAACACAACCTGGACCGCAGTGCCATTGGTGTTCTGATTCTGAAGCCGCAAATTCCGCCAACGGCGACCTAACTCAATTTCCAATTTTGAAAGCTGGTGTTGCCGTTCGATAAGCCCTCCTCTCAGCGAAGGGTCTTCCACATCCATTTTCCCATACTTCAGGTCCTGCATCTCTTGCTTGACCGTGGCCAACTGCTGTTCCAGTTCCTCACCGACCTTGTGCCATTGCGAACGACTCTTGAGAACGACTGCAGTGGGAAATAAAAAGACAATCGCCAACAGCATGTTCAGCAGGACCGCCACAATATGGAACCAACGCCAATTGGATGCCGCCTTCCAAACCACGACAAAAAAGCCGATCAGGATGAAGAACAGCACGACCGCAAGAATTATGGCGGAGTTACTCATGTTCGCTTTGCAATCATCACGGCAAGAGGTGAGGGTACTTCCTCCACAATCGGCATCAGCACACCTGTAGCAACGCACTGTTTCTTAGAGGATAGGCAAAAAACGCCTATAAGAGATACTAAGTTGGGCTATTTGTAACGTCAAGGATTTCTCCGATTCCACCCCGAAAGAGCGAGTAATTTGCTTCATTGGGCAGGGTTCTTGAACCCCAGTCAACGGGAAACTTGAGAGTTGGGGCCACCTTCAGGAGAGCCGTTAAGGTCAGCGTAGTCGGAATCAGTGGAAGCAATCTGCCAAATCTGGCCCCCTCCAACGAGGCATATTACTGGATTGGCCGTTCTTAACGGTCGACCTGAATATAGCAGAGTTTTCTAAATCCGGTGCTCTGGCAATTCTACCTGCCCTGACGAATCATCCGATTTTTGCGGTCCAGCGACTCATGAAACACTCTCTTAGGCAGAATCTCCATCTCATCTTGGTGTTCCTGACCGTCTGTACCGTTGCCGGGTGTCATCGGCAGTATTACCGCAAACAGGCAGATCACGAAGCTTACTTCCTGATGGATCAAAAGGCGGCTGCCGTTGCGCGACCTCCCAACGTGCCGCTCCGAATTGACGTCGATCGGCGCAGCCGCATGTTCAATCCGTTCGATCTTGATTTCCAACCGATGCCTCTGGATGATCCCGCCTCCTACAAGTACATGCAATGCGTCGACGGACGCCGGGGCTATCCACTGTGGGAAACGGCTGGTCTGACCAACGGGGCAGAGAGTCCCGATTGGTGGCAGTTCCTGCCCCTGAACGAAGACGGTGTATTGGTCCTCAATGCGGAAAATGCAACTCAGATTGCTCTACTTCAGTCACCTGAATATCAGGAACAACTCGAGCAATTGTATTTCGTCGCTCTGGAAGTCAGTGGCGAGCGTTTTCAGTTCGATACTCAGTTTTTTGGGGGAGCCGGTAGCTCACTGGGTACTGACCGTGGTGGTCCAACTGAGCTGGCACTGGGTGATCGTAATATGCTGATGCGTCGCAGTTTTGCGACTGGCGGAAATCTGCTCGTTGGACTGGCAAATGAAATTGTATGGAACCTCGGTGACTCCAGTCTCAACACAACCTCAAACGTTCTCGACGTCACTCTGTTAATGCCCTTGCTTCGCAACGCAGGGCGAGACAAGGTCATGGAGGGACTGACACAATCGGAGCGGAAACTGTTGGCGAGTGTGAGAGCGTTTGAACGATTCCGACGGCGTTTTTATCTGGACATCACTGCCGGAACTTCAGTCCAAGCATCGGTCCAAACTGCAGCTGGCTCCATTTCCCTTTCACCTGGGGGGTTTGTCGGCGCAGGTGGTTTCATGAACCTGTTACAAAAACAACTCCAAATTCGCAACACCGAAGAGAACATCACGCGTCAGCGCGAACTCCTGCTCCTTTTTGAAGATTCGCTGATCGAGTTGCTGACTACGATTCCAGATACCTCCGTGGGCATCATTCAGGAACGTCTGCAGGTCTCTCAAACACGGGATCAGCTTACAGGGTCCCTGCAAGACCTTGTCAGGGCCCAGGCGGACTACCAACTTAGCATCGACTTCTTCTTACGGGATTTGGGACTTCCTCCCTACATCTGCGTCGAGTTGGATGATCCCTTTCTCGAAGAATTCGAATTGATCGACCAGAAACTTCTGAAACGTCGTGAAGAACTCAGTGTGCTCCGTGCAAATGTTGGAGAACTCAACGTTTCGATTCTGGAGCGTGGAGAATTCAAAATCGACCCGGATACCGGTCTACCTGTATCCCAGATTGAATGGTCACCTGAATTGGCAGAGATTCTTCACCAGTTGCAAGTGGAACTGGAACCTCTGGAGGACTTCGTTCGCGACCTGATCGACATTGACTTGTTAACCGTCATGAATGACATCGAGAAGCTCAAGGTTGCTCTTCCGCAACGGGTCAAGCAATCTCAGCGTCTGCAGGAGGTTTTTTCTACCGAGCAGGACAGCATTTGTGGACTGCTCAACGTATCAGATATCGACCAGTCTGTTTTTGATATTTCCAAGTTGAAAGACTTGGAAACGGATTTGCGAGAAGATCACGCGAAGCTGACACAACGACTGAACAACTACCTCTTGAAACTCACCAATCTGCAAGAGTCATTTGAGAGTTTGCAAGACGAGGCGTCGGGCAAGATTAATCCTCGCGAGTTGGCCCGAAAACTGCGTGACACTGTCATTCTCGCATCGCAAGATCTGGTCGCGGAACTGGGCGATGATGTTCTGGTCATGCAGTTGATGCAAGCACAGGCTAGAACGGAAAGTGTGCTTCTGCCCGAGATCGACATCACCCCAGAAGTCGCATTTGAAATTGCCAGACGCAATCGACGCGACTACGCCAATGCCCGAGCCGCCTTAGTTGACTCGTGGCGTCAAATCGAAGTCGTTGCAGATGATCTGGAAAGTGAGTTGAATGTTGATGTCCGAGGTGGAATCGGGGGATTTGATGTAAACGGGACAGGACTGATAAAGTCAGGAAACCTGGACGTAGCACTTCAGTGGGATGCTCCGATCACACGATTGGTGGAACGAAACAACTACCGTCGAATCCTGATCAATTACGAACAGAAAAAACGGGACTACTACCAGTTTGAGGACGCCATTTGGCTGACCTTGCGTGCTGAATTACGCCAAGTCATGCGTGATCAGCTGACTTTTGAATATGCACGAAAACAAGTGGGGATCGCGGCTAATCAGATCGAACTCAATGCTGACTTGAGAGATCTCAGAGAGACAACGAGCAACAGCAACAACGCCGGGGTTGCCCGTGATACCATTCAGGCGTTGAATTCCTTGCTGAGAGCCCAAAACGGATTGCTCAATGTTTACGTCAATTACGAGACCCTTCGCCGAACCCTTGATCTGAACTTGGGAACGATGGAGTTGACTCCAGAAGGCATGTGGATCGATCCTGGCAAGATTTCCGCAGAGACACTATTGCAGTTACCCGGCACGACTCTGGATGGTCTGATTGATTGTGGCTGCAACGACTGTGGCCTTCGCTACAATCCGCTTCCTCGTGAGCCGGAATTTACGGCGCCGGTGTACCAGATCAGCCACGACGAGCCCATCAAGATCAATGGAATGCCGATTGAAACGTTGCCCGTCAGGGAAGAGGAAACGGGTAATCTACCCAACGAGGCAATGCCAATCTCAGGTCCTGAATTCGACGACAAGCCTGTCCCTGCGGAAATGCCCGTGCCGAATCATGCGGGCACACGAGATAACACCCAAGGGACTCAAGACGCAAAAGCGCTGAAAGAAGTGCGAGATGCCGCTGCCATTCCTGCATCGACGACCCCGCCACTGCCAGAGGGTGATCCTCAACCTGGATTGAATTCTCCGGCCCCACCGGAACTCACACCGGCAACGGCACCCTGAATCCAGTCCCTTAGCTCAGATCGTGTACCAATCCTTGAGCAGGACAACTTGTTTCCTTCTCTGGGAATCTGGGCACTGCGTTTGCCACGATGATCTGATGGCCTGAGTCGTCTCTGTTGCTTTTCTGACACCAACCAGCTTCCATGAGCGTTTGCCTCGGAACGTTACAAACGCGTTACGGAACGAGCTTGTTGACTGACGTATGATTCCCTTGAGTCTTCAGCACGTTGCTGGCACACACTGACTTGGGACAAGGATTCAAACGATGGTCATTCAAAAATGCTTAATGTCACTCGCAAGCATTCTTGTGGTGTTTGCATCCGGTTCGATTGCCACGGGTTGGCAATCACCCGGCAATAACGGTCCCACTGCGCTTGTTCTGGTTGAGCAAATGCTGGCCATTACGAATCACGATGTATTGTCAGACGACCAGAAGAAACAGCTTGATGGAGTCACACAATCACTAAGGAAACTTGGTCAAGTTGGATTGGATACGGCTGTCAAGTATCGGGAAATGGAAGCGAAGTCAGGAGCAAGTGGGAAGAAGTTGCAAAGGCTTGATATGCAACTGGACAAAATCGCCGGACAGAAGTTTTCCCACAAAGCCCAACTTTTCTGGCATCAGTCCCTCGATGCGGCCAAAGCTGAGTCGGCAGCATGTCGTCGTCCGATCCTGAGTCTCCGCATGCTTGGAAACCTGGATGAAGACTTGAGTTGCGCCAATAGCCGATTTTTTCGTACAACCCTTTACCCTGATCCCGAAATTGCCGCTTTGCTTCGCAACACGTTTGTGTTGCACTGGCAATCGGTACGTGAGGTTCCGATCGTAACAGTCGATTTTGGAAACGGCCGTAAATTGCGACAGCCGATCATCGGCAACAGCGTCCACCTTGTGCTTACCGAACAGGGGCGCGTGTTCGATGCCCTACCAGGTCTGGTCAGTCCAAGGGAGTTTGTAAACTGGCTGAATTCGGTATCGAAGCTCCACCAGAACATCCAACAGCTCGATCCTGCAAGCTACCAACACACCATTCAAAGGTGGCATCGCCAGCGTGCTGAACGCAGGCGATCGGAGAGCCCACTGACGATCCAAGCCAACCAATCTGTCAAAGACCTGAACCCTTTGGATCCACGCTGGACTGCAGCAGCAACGGCAACCAACGTGTCGCTTGATAGTCGTGCCCATAAGCTATTGGATCTCCAACGCCCCAAGGCTGCCGAAGCCATGCGGATTGCCCCGCTGAAAATGGCTGTGGAAGTCCCTCTGTTACGCATGGTGGAGGCGATCGAGCCCAAAATTGCTCACGACTCGTTCTTCAACCTCTACGGACTGCAACCGAAGCTTGATGACTGGTACACGCAGAACTCTGACACAGGGGACTACCACCAGATGACGAACCGCATTTATGAAGAACTGTTTTTAATGCCCTTGAGTGATCCGTGGCTCGGCTTGTCGCCCGCAAACGGCTTTGCCGCCTTGGACGCAGGAGGCCGACTGGTGCCCAGCATCCGGAAAATGTCCAACACAACCTCATTGAATCCTCCTCGCCGGTAGAAAACGTTTAAACTGAGTTTTCACCTCAAGGCAATTGGCATGTCAGCTAACAGCATTCTAACAATCGAAGACGATTCCGCTATTCGACGCGGTATCGTCGATTCACTCAAAGCAACCGGCTATGTCGTGTGGCAAGCTGACCGTGCTGACTCTGGATTTGAAAAAGCCATCGGCAAACCATGTGACCTGGTACTCTTGGATCTGGTACTGCCTGGAGGTCATGGTTTGGATGTTCTTGCGAAAATACGAAACCACAAGCCAGCCCTACCTGTCATCATTTTAACCGCCAAGGGAGAAGAGCAGGACCGAATCAAGGGACTTCGATTAGGAGCTGACGATTATGTTGTCAAACCTTTCAGCGTCGATGAACTACTGGCTCGGGTAGAAGCCGTGTTGCGTCGGTCTCCCGCACGGACGGCTCAGACACCGTCTCTCACGCTTCCCAATGGAGAGATCCATTGGAACAGTCGGGAAATCACGTCCGCTGATGGTGTAACGCATGTTCTCTCTGAACGGGAATGTGCGTTGTTGGATTACCTGAGCCGAAACCCAGGCAGAGCTATTGATCGCCAGGAACTCTTGCAAGGAGTGTGGCAGATCGATGCGAAAGGGATCACGACAAGAACCGTGGACATGCACATCGCCCGATTGCGCGAAAAGCTTCAACATGCCTGTAAAGATGACGACGCCATCAAGACCGTCCGGGGCAGGGGATACATGATTGATTCCGGGTTGGTCGAAGCATCATGAGACTTCGACACGTTTTGGGACGCAAGTTTTCCCGACCCGCTGCCATTTGGTGCCTGTTCACGCTGATGCTGTCGTGCATCACAATCGGTCTCATCGTTCTCTCCCAGCACGCGCTTCGCCTGAATCGTGATCGACAGGCCATTCAGCAGCGTGAATCGCTACAGCAAGATACGCTGGTTGCTTTATGGCGACTTGACTCGCGGCTCGGACCCTTTCTGGCTACCCTCCATGACCCGATCAGCCATGTCAGCGGAGACGGACCAGATAATAACTTTGTAAAACAACGTTTCCGCATTCAGGGACTCGAAAGCAAGTCAAAGGAGCAACAGCACGAATTCGTACCCTTGGATAACAGCGGTCAACAGCCGGGAAAAGAATCAGACCAAGAATCTGACTTGCGACTGGCAAGTTTGACTGCAACTGTCTCGGCTAATGCAGTTATCGACTCATGTGTCAATCTGTTGCTGCCGGACACGGGCCCATCCAGTCAAACATCAGCCCCTACCTATACCAACGAAGTCAACCTTTACGCCAACAATCTACAACAAGACCTGCAAATTGCTGGGGATTCAGGCCAGTATAGCGACCAACTCTCCAGCGGTGGTCGCGAACTGCTGAACCGTAACACGGTGGTTCAGCAACAAGTCGCAATGAATTACTCGGACGACACGGCGTCACAGGAACTCATGACAACGGACGAATCGACTTTGAACGATCCGAGACTTGGAGTCAGTCGGTGGACCGCACCTGAAAAACGCCTGATGACCGTCTGGGTTGACGACCAATTATTTGTGATTCGTTCTGGGCAGGACTGGCCGAATCAGCTCGAAGGCGTTTGGATTGACTGGGAACAACTGAAAGAATCGCTGGCTACCGACATTCGTGATTTGATTCCGGGCGCCAAGTTCCTACCGGTAACCAAGGAAGATACGTTCAATCCTGCTGTCACGCTCGCTGCCTTACCTGCGCGACTGGTCGCACCCAGCACACTCCCTGAGAAAGAATTGTGGTCTCCGACGCACACATCCTTGCTGATCGCCTGGTTCACTCTGCTGGCAGCTGCCCTGATCGCCGCAGCCTCTCTTCGAAACTTGATCACCCTGAGTGAACGACGGGCGACGTTTGTATCAGCTGTCACACACGAATTGCGGACCCCATTAACGACTTTCCGGCTGTATACCGATCTTCTTGCTCGAGACATGGTGAGCAATCCAGTTGATCGCCAGGAATATCTGGAAACACTAAGGCAGGAATCCGATCGGCTGACCCACCTGATTGACAATGTACTGCGTTACTCAAAACTCGAGCGAACTTCGAGTCATCTTGCCAAAGAAACCATTGTCCTCGGAGATTGGATTAATCGGATTTCTCCACGGCTTACGACACGTTTGAAGCAAGCTGACATGATTCTGGTCATCGATTCCGCACCAACCGTTTGCTGGAAAACCGACCCTCCGGCGATGGAACAGGTGATCTTCAACCTGATCGATAACGCTGCCAAATATGCCAAATTGGCGACCGACAAGCGAGTCCATCTAATCGCAAGAATGGTCCGCCAAGAGATCGTCTTGACGGTTGTGGATCATGGTCCTGGGGTACCCGATGCATTGCAGCGGAAAATCTTCCAGCCCTTCAGCAAGTCTGCCGAACAAGCTGCTGAAACGGCTGCCGGAGTCGGGCTTGGGCTGGCACTGGCACGTCAAACGGCAATCGCCCATGGGGGTCGTCTTTCGTACCAACCAACGCCCGGCGGGGGAGCAAGTTTCGAGTTAAGTATTCCAACCGGGGTCGCTGACAAGTCGCCAGATTGAGCCGACTGCAACCGAGTTTCCGACAACGTGACTGCACGTTCTTACAAGAATTCGCCCGATCACTTCAGCTCAGAACTTCTGTTCTCAATTCTGTCAGCAATTCGATTGCCTGACCAATTTCCGCCATTTGCCGTTCTGGATCCTGAGGGATTTCCCGTTCAATCGTCAACGGTCCTGTGTAACCGATTTCGTTCAAAGTCTGCAGGTACCGCTTCATCCCCACGTCGCCTTTCCCGAGCGGCACCTCGGCCCCCCAGGTATCACCCGGTTGATCGCTCCAGGTTCCATCCTTGCAATGGATACTGCGGACGTGCTGGCCAACCGCCTTCAACGCCTCAATCGGCTCGCCTGTGCCGTAAAGAATCATGTTGGCGGGATCAAAGTTGATCTTGAGATTCTCACGGTCCACCTGCTTGATGAACTCCAGCAAGCCTTCCGCCGTTTCCTGTCCAGTCTCCAGATGCAAAAACTGTCCATGGCTGGCACAGTGGTCACAAAGTTGGCGAGTCACATTGACAATGTCACTGTAGCCATCGGCCTCAGGATCATGAGGGATGAAACCCAGATGCAGAGCGACCGTGTCACAGCCCAGCCACTTCGCAAAGTCCGAGATTTGGATCATTTCTTCGAGGCGGCCTTGCCGGGTCTCTTCAGGCACGAGTCCTACCGTTCTGACAACCGTGGGGATGTCGGCATAGCTCTCGCCCTCAAATCCGCCAAATACGGCGGTGCAGCGAACTCCCATTTCGCTTAGTTGAACTCGAAAAGCTTCGGCAGATTCCTGATTACGTTTTTCAGGACTTGGTGCATGCAATTGGATGGTGGGGACTTTCAATTGAGCGATCACATCCCATGCAACGCCCAAGCCTGCATCGACTGATGCAAAGACGCCGATTGGCCAAGAATCCATGGTCTTTCTCTGGTGTGTTAGTGATAGGGTCCGACAGCGAGCTTCTAAAGGTAATGGATCAGAAACCGGTCGATCAATCACCGGTACCCTGCAAAATCACCTGTAAGTGTCGAAATCCATGCCAAGCCGCCCCCCTTGCGGCTCAAAATCGCTGATGATCGCCATCGACGCAGGCACGAAGGAAAGGATGTTCAGTTCCGCCAAATCACTCAATCGGATTCCCAGCGTACAGCCAGAGCTCGCGCAGCCAGCAGAAAAACAACTCCACTGATCAATAATACGGCGAGTTGTGGGGCAAGAGCCTCCACCGGCAGTTCACGCCAGAATACCTTTGTGTACCCATCGAGAGCCCAGGCGTTGAAGGTCCAGAGACCGTATTGCTGTAATTGATCGCTCATCAGGTACCTTGGCACCATCGATCCACCGAGAGCACTCATGGTCAGGATCAGGATGACGGAAAGACCGTTCAATTGTCCTCGCGTCCTGCAAAGCGTTGCCAGGAAGAGCCCAAATCCGGATGCTGCCATGGCGGTCACCACCGTCATCATCAAGAAGCCATCGAAATGGCCAACCAGATCCACATGAAAGACGACCTGAGCCCACAGAAACATGACTCCCACCTGCAGCACCCCCACGGCGCTCATGTAGAACCATTTTCCCAACAACAGTTGATCCATCGACATCTGCGTGGACAGTAAACGATCAAGCGTCCGATTTTCGCGTTCCTCAAGTAAGGCGCCCCCTCCACCAGTCGCACCAAAAAGCAGAAACATGACAGCGATCCCGGATGCGTACATGCTGACAACCGGATTGGCTTTGCCTTCCCCCATGACATCGATGACGTCGACTTTCCGACGAAGGGACTCCTCGATTCCCGCCATCTCGATCTCCGCATCCTCCCCCTGATTTGCATTGTCAATGTCCTGTTGATCGTCAACGTCTGATCCGTCCGCAACGCTTAGTTGCGATACCTGATACTCGGCTTCTGCTAACATCACCGAGCGATTGACAACAGCAGAGACGACCTGCGCAGCAACCTGATCAGAAGCATCTGCCAGCAACTCTGCTGCCAATTGGTCTTCGTCGTTGCCAAGAACAATTGCCATGGTCGCAGCACCACTGCGAACCAGTTCCTGCGCCTCGGACCGGCTCAGTTGACTGATCTCTTCATCACGGACAAAACGTAAACTTTCCTGTTCTTTGAGTGCTGACATGATCTGACGGCTGACGACTGAATCAACCTCATCAACAGCGACAACCTTGATTCTCGGTGTAGTTCCCCGCCCCAGACCCCCAAAGATCACAGCAAAAATACTGAAAAATGCGATTGGCACAAGGAATATCAGCAACAACTCCACTCGATTGTGGAGCAGGCGGCGACAGCTGATTTGAAACACATTCAAAATCATTATTCCAGACCTTTCGACACCCAGTCGCTAATCCCGCAATTCATAGCCAGTCAAATGCAAAAACACATGGTGAAGCGATGGTGCCTCGACTTGCACATCAGCGATTCCATAACCCCTCCTTCGTACAAGTTCGATCAGGTCAGGAAGATGAGTTGAGACATCATCAATTCTGGCGGAAATCTGATCTTCTCCCTTGGTGCCAATCGATGCTGTCTCTAACGCAGACCCAACCCGTAATGGCGCGGAAAGTGGACGATCAATTCTCAATCGCACCAAACGCTGCGTGCCAACCGATTGTTTCACCAGTTCTTCGATCGATCCATCTGCCACCACTTGTCCCTGATCAAGTATCACAATCCGGTCGCTTCGCTCTTCCGCCTCATCCAGATGGTGCGTTGTCAATAGAATCGATGTCCCCGCCTTACTTAGCTCATCGAGCATCATAAAAATCCGCTGTCGACTCTGTGGATCAACTCCCACCGTCGGCTCATCCAACAGCAGGATTTGTGGTTCATGCATCACGCCACAAGCAAGATTCACGCGCCGCTGCATTCCCCCTGAAAACGAGGCAACCAGGTCATCAGCCCGCTCGCCCAATCCAGTCCATTGCAAAGCCCAGTCCAAGCGTTGGCGAAGCTGACGTCGACCCAAACCGTGAAATCTGCCGAAAGCTGCCAAATTTTGCCGCGTTGTCAAATCACCATACAAAGCAATTTCCTGAGGCACAAAACCGAGATGCTGTCTCGCTTCCACGTTCTTCAATGGTTTTCCACCAAGGTAAATCTCGCCTTGATCGGGTTGAGTCAGTCCGGCCAAACAGCGGATCAAGGTCGTCTTGCCCGCTCCGTTCGGCCCCAGAAACGCCAAACGCTCACCTCGTTCAAGGCCAAATGTTACCCCTTTTAATGCATGCAAATCCCCATATGACTTCCTTAAGTCATGGATTGCCAATGCAGGGGGCGGTTGAGGGTAATTCACGTTTCAAATCCGATCGCCAGAATCCCGAACGCCCAGACAAACGCAAATCGGGTCAGAACGCTACGTTCGTCTTTTTCCGGTTCAGACCGCTACCCCGAAAATCACTGCGTGCCGAGGCATATCAGCCCCTATTTCGTGAAAACTCCAAGGCAAAAACGGCATCTTCCGCTGCTGTCCGTGAATCGATGTGTCCAAACCTGATTGGCTCGAAAACAGCAGAATTTTGCGTTCTAACGCTAAATCAGCTCTTATCTTCACTGCTCAAAAAGTCGATTTACAGAGGGTAAAGACTGCTTTGTGCTGTAACTGCTCCCGTAGTTTGACTGCCGAGGACTTCCCACTGTGACTCACGTTCCGTCGAATCAAACTGGCAACGAAAACCAACCACCAGTAATCCTGGGGATCTGGAGGCTCGGGGAAAGCATTCATGTGAGTTCGTCAACTCAGCTGTCTCTTGCCCAGCCCGCAGATGCTGTCGGCAGCCCTCGCTGGGACTACGTGATCAAGCAAGCGGTGGTTGGCTCGGATCAACTTGAAGGTCGTCGGCAAGTCCTGCAATCGATCGCCGCAGCCGCAGATGCGAATCACCCCAACTTGATTGCGTTACTGGATGCATCCACCACTTCCAACTCACCTTATATGGTGATGCCACGTCTGGCGGGAGAGTCGATGCAATGGCATCTGCAATCGGAAACTCTGAAACCGCTTCCAGTCGCTCTGTGGCTCATTCGGCAAACGGCTCAAGCGTTGGATGCATTGCACAGTATCGGCTGGATTCATGGTGATGTGAAACCGGAAAATGCCGTTGTGGGCCCTCAAGGTCATGTCACTCTTGTCGATCTTGGATTTGCCTCAAAAATCCATGCGTTGCCCAACCACCACTTCCGAGGCACTCCGGCGTATGCTGCGCCGGAAGCTCTGACGGGTCAGATGGCGGCCCTACCGGCCATGGACATCTTTTCGCTTGGACGTGTTCTTTGGTACTGGATCACCCGTACCGAACGGGTGAGTCAGATATTGTTGGAACCGGTTGCGGATCTCGTCGAACAAATGGTAGCGAAGGAACCCGAGGAACGCCCTGCGGCAGCAGAGGTGGTGCAACAGTTGTTGCGATTGGAGATAGAAACACTCGGTCGCCATATCGGACCCTTAAGATCGATGCCCATTCCACCGGTTCGCAGCGTTGCTTGAAGTTGCTGGTGTGCAATGAATTCTTGGCGTCTTCACTGCGCGCCGTCTCAACCAGTCACTTCAGGAACTGATCAGTAAAACAATCTTCCGGATTCACCAAATCGGTCTCAGATGGATCCAAGGCATCCATCTGTTTTACCAGTTCAGTCCAGCGTTCGAGCGACATGCTTCCAAATGACTTGTCCGCATCCCCCGGTGGAATAGCCAAGTCACGCATCTGCTCACTTCCGTATTTCAATGCACTCGCTGTCATGCCTTGATTATTTGCCATCAGAATGGCGGCGTTGCCTTTCACGGGATCGGCCAAATAGTTCTGCCAACCAATCTGAGTTGCCCGAACAAACCGACGAACCAATTCTGGTTCTTCCTTGATCAATTTCCCGGTCGTAATCAACACACTGGAGTAGGGATTCCATCCCAACTGGCTGACCATCAGGGACCGCACCTCAACGCCCTGCTGCTCTGCCAGCAGAGGTTCAGCAAAGCTGTACCCCTGTATTGCAATGGTCGGATCAGCAACGAGAGATGCCACCGTTCCGTAGTAGGGCACCTCCTGAACTTTATCCAGAATGCCCTTGGAGCGCATGAACTCCAGATAGGGCCGTCCCTCCTGACATTGGAGTGTCAATCCAGCAAGGTCTTGCAGCGACTCAACCCCACTTTCCTTTCTTACGAGAATGCACCTGGGATTGTCCTGCATGGCGGCGAGCACAGCCACAACATCGAGTCCCCGCCGACGATAGACAACAACATCATCGGCGTTGGCAAAACCGAATTGGACACGATCCAACGCCAATTCGGATGCCACCGGAGCAGCTCTTCCGCCAGGTCTGATATCAACCTGCAAGCCGGCTGCCTGATACGTGCCGTCAGCCGATGCTTGAAAAACCCCGCCATGCTCCGTCTCGGGGTACCAGTTCAACTGGATTGCAACTCTTGATTCTTCAGAGTCACTTGTTGATGAACCGCTCGTCGGGTCACTGGACGTTGTGGACGACGGTCTGCAACCCACCATGACCAGCAAGGCCAATCCACAGAAAAACAAGTTGGCACGTATCACAGTACTGGAACCTCCGGCAAATGGACTTCTGTCACAGTATCCCCCCACGATTGCCCAAGGGAAGCCCCTTATCATGCCGCAAACATCAAATTCGGACGCCTGCTGGATCTGTTTGCCACCTAACGAGCAGGCAACAGCCATGAATTGGCTGTCAGTGGACTGCCGTCGCAGATTTTGTCCAACGTCTTAGCACCACCGCCGAGATGAACTGAACCGCCCCGAACATGAGTATTCCCAGGATGGCCGACGCGAAAACCGCCGACACCAGAGCATCCGTTTTCAGCTGCGAAATCCATCGGGTCATCAACGTTCCCAGACCGTCATACTTGGTCACATTACCGATGAAGAACTCGGCAACAATCGCGCCAATCACAGCCAACCCGCTGCTGGTTTTTGTTCCCAGCATCAGGAAGCTGATCGATGATGGAATCTGCAGACGAAAAAGTCGCTTCCAACGTCCAGCACCATACAGCCGAAATAAGTCCTCGGAATCCTGCTTGGTCGCTAACAGACCGCCTGTCACGCTGTTGACGATCGGAAACAGACAGATCATCGCAGTCACAATGACGACGGAACGGAAGTTGTACCCACTCCAAATGATCAGCAACGGGGCAATGGCAACAATCGGCACCGTTTGCAACAAAATGACATAAGGAAACAGAGCCAAGCGGAGACTCTTGGACTGACTGAACAAAATTGCCATGGACGATCCAATTACGACGGAAACAACCAATCCGCTGATCGCGGCCGCTCCGGTCGATAGAGTCGCTCGAAACAGAACATCACGCTCAGCGACCGTTGTAGCCCAACATTGCTGGGGAGTCGGCAAGACAGCTTCGGGAAACTGATAGTACGCTACCAGCAGTTGCCAAACGATCAGCGCAAGACAGGCAACCAAGAACACCAGAGTCAAACTCGTCACTGCTTCACGAGAAAAAGACGGAATCGTTGGTGTTTTCATTCCTGCCCCCGCAAGACATGGCTGACACAGCCATAGAACTCGCCGAATCCTGCCGTCGTTCGTATCGACTCACAACGTGGATAAGGAAGCGGATTGTCCAATACTTTCTTTAATTTCCCTTGGCGCATCACCGCAATGCGGTTGGACAACAAGACGGACTCGGCAATGTTATGAGTCACCATGACAACGGTGAACTTTTTTTCTTCCCATAGTGTCAACAGCAGTTGCCCCAACTGATTTCGCAACATGTCATCCAGAGCAGCAAAGGGTTCGTCAAGCAACAGCACATTGGGTTCGGTGACGAGTGCACGGGCAATCGACACTCGCATTTTCATTCCTCCAGACAACTCCGACGGGAAATGGGACAACGCCTCTCCGAGTCCAACCGTGTTCAGCATACGGGAAGCACAATCACGACGCTCCTGCGCAGAACCTCGCCCAATCAGTTCCAGAGGCAGGACGACATTCTCAAGCGCCGTTCTCCATGGCAGCAAGGCCGGTTGTTGGAATACGAAGGCAATCCCGCCATCATGACCTACCACGGGCGGGCTTAGACTCACGCTGCCGTTTGTTGGCGATTCGAGACTGGCCATGAGTCTCAGCAAGGTCGTTTTACCGCACCCACTGGGACCAATCAAGGAAAGGATTTCGCCGGAATCAACGGACAGATCGACCTGATCGACAGCCCAGGTTCCACCGGGATATTGAATCGATAGCGACTCACAATGAATCGCAGAGGCATGAGCAGCTTCGTTCAACGGTTCTCGATCTTTCCAAACTGTGAAAAACGGATCGATCAAGCGAAGCGTCAGTCAACTTCGGCCCGTTTCGCGGCAACACCCAGATTACCAGCCGGCTTCAGTTCAAACCGCCTTCCATCGATCTCCAAGATAGCGTAGCGAGGATTCACATCGATCACGGTCCCCTTGAGACTGCCGATATCAAAATTGTCGCCAATTTTCAGCTTCACGGTCTGATCACGGGTTCGAATATGCATCCATGCCGTCCAATCATCACGTCCTTGCACCAATGCCGTCAACACAGTCTGTGAAGCATCGTCGAAGACTGGCGTGGATGGCGGATCTGGTGGTGGAGGTGGCGGTTCGACAACTCGCACCGTGATCGTTTGCTCCGTGGTCCGCTTCGGATAACCATTGTCAATGGCGCGCACCAACAATTCAAATTCCTGAGTCACGTCGGAATTGACGCGCAGAGTGCCGCTTCTGGAATCAAGCCGGACAAACTCAGGCGGCTCCTCTCCCAATTCAACTCGAACATCATGGCCCTCAGGGTCTTTGAAGCTCAGAGGCGTCGGAGAATCGCGACCCACAATGGCCTCGATGGATCGCCCGCCACTGTATCGAGGGGCCTGATTTGGGGGCTCGTAAAGATTGCGGTTCATGATGGCTGCAACGTAAGCCTCTGAATCCGCATCGACTCGGTACGACGGTTCAGTACGCTCCGGCAGATCATCCGGTGCACCTCGCAAGCCAATGACATCAACGCTCATCGTGACATTAAACCCACCTGCCCTCATTGGCGTGATTGTCAATTCGCGAATTCGGTGCAAGTAGTCTTTGGCATAGAAATCATGCATCATCCCGATTAAGGCAGGTAACTGCGTAGCACCCGTAATCCGGAAATCAATCTTCTGGTAAACCATCCCCACGTTGCGAGTACTGGTAAAGTCCACCTGGACATTGTCCATACCCTTGTCATGCACAAGTTCCAGCAACCATTGCTGGTATTGACTGCGTGCCTGCTCAGGCTTACTCGGCAGGGAGCGTGCCATGTACTCGCCCAATTGCCTGTCTGCCCTCGCCCCTTGGAGAATCTGCTCGGACATCTTTGTGTTTTGGGTCGTCAGGTCATTGACCTTTTGCTCACGTTGCGAGACAGCCGTTCGGTAACGGCCATACATGGTCCACACCAAGTACAGAACCAGCATCGCACCGATGATTTTGACGAGCTTTTTTTCTCTCTCGTTCATGATTGCACCTCCGCTCGAACGTCAACGACGATATCGCTGTCCGAGTTGGTTTCAGATTCACTCTCTGGTTTCGTTTCCGCATCACTCTTAGGGTCGTTTCCTGTTGACCCCGGCTTCTCTGAATCCTCTGTTTCCGAAGCATTTTCATCGCCCGAAGCAGCTTCGGCCTCTGACGTACTTTCCGTTGCAGGCGACTGTTCTCCGCCCTCCTCGACGACGTCTCCGTCCTCTTCAGAGTCCTGCTCAGGTGGTTCCTCTGTCGCCTCTGATGGCTCCTCCTTGGCTGACGAATCGATGGCATCGGTTTCCGGTTCTTCAGAAACCTTCCCGTCAGCCTCCGCATCGTCAGCCGCATCAGCAGCCTCCGCATCAGCCTCTGCATCAGCAGCCTCCGCATCAACACGCACAGCAAAGTCGTCAATTCCCTGATAGCGTTGACTGCGAACGTAACCGGCCGACACTTTGATTCCTTCAGTAAAGTTCCAGCGGTATTTATCCGATGTTCTCTGTTCTCTCACACCATCACCTTCGACAGTGCGAAACTCATCACGGATCGATTCCTCAAACTCATCAATGACAGCAGGCTTCGTAACCGCACCTCCTACCGTCAACATTCCTCCACCAGATTTCTGGTCACTGGTAGCAGAGACACTGCGCACAATCAACTTGTCCGATGGAGGAGCTTTTTCGGCCAATCGTCGAATTTCGTTCAGCCAATTCACGTCACCGTCAAGGTATGTATCAACGAACTCGGTTCTCGCGATACTCTCCGTGGCAGACTTGACCTCTTTTTCCTGATTGCGATTGGAGTTTTGCAAACGTTCGATCTGTGCATCGAGTGCACTCAGCTGACGAAAGATCAGGAAACCGATCAAGGCACACAAGGCGACAGGAACGCCGGCAATGATGTACTTGCGATAAGGGTTCTCGACCTTTTCGACCCTCTGTCGAGGATTGAGAAAATCCACCAGCCGATCAGCCGCAGCCACGTCAGCCATGAGTAAACCCACCAGCGGCGCCAGCCGCCCGACATGTTCAGGCATGCTCGCTTTCGTACTTCGGTCGACATCCACCAGAGAGAACGGGTCAAGCACCTCGACTTTGCTGCCCGACGCCTCAGACAGCATCTCAATATCTTGTGCGTGCACTTCAGCACGCCCCCACAGCACGACGCGGTCAAGGGCGCCACTGGATCCGCAGGCAACCAGACTACGTCGCAACTCCCCGGCAAGTGCACGACCCCGTGCCGAATCCACTTTCGGCATTCGAACGGTGCGAACAAAGATCACTCGCCCCCCTCGAGCCACGACAATTTCAGCATCGTCAGCAAGCAGGTCAATGAGGACAGTGTCGTTGCCACTGGCACGGTCTTGATTCAGCAGGTACAGCGCCGCAGCAGCCAAAGGTCGTAATGAAATCCGCTTCGTGACCAGGTCGACCGCCTCGCAAATCCCCTTCAGCTTGCCAAGCTCCTGAGGCCCGAGCGCCGCAGCTATCATCTCCACCCCCGACTCACTGCGATTCGTGACCAGATAATCGACTACCGAGTTCTCACCGGCAGTCGCAAAACTTCGAAGGGCCTGAAATCGAACCATGTCGGGGAGTTCTTCATCTGGGACGGGCGGCAATTGCAATTCCCGCAACTCCGCCTGACCACGCCCAATCGCGACCAGAGTTTCAGCATTGTCAAATCCCTGGCCAGCAAGCGCTTCCTTGAGGGCATCTTGGACATTCTCACCTTCAATCGGAATCACCCGAGCATCCGTTACTTTGACGTTGCTGCCGCTGCACTGCGCAGCCACCAACCTCAACTCACTTTCATCCCAATCGATTGCTAATTTTTTTACCATCGGTTTCTCAATTCATGTAGAAAGTCGAATTCCTGTGGCGGCAATTCTTCTCATCGCCTGCCAGGCTATCGACCCCAAACCATTTTCTCGTTCAAACATCGCCCTGATTCAATCAGACAATGACATCCCTGTGTTTCCTGGGTTATTTATCCGAAACAGACTCGTCCCATCAGTTTCCAGCCCCATAAACGATCGGGAACCCAATACTGACAAATCAAACCCTCTTCCCAAATGACTCAAATCCCGCCACAACACGATTTTTGGATTTACCGTTGTGGCATCGATAATCACCTCAGCCCGATGCGATGCACCACTCTGTTCGTAATAGCCGACAACCTGAGCTCGAAAGACATCACCACCGCAAGTCACCAGCGGAATCAGTTGTCGCATCTCATCAAGCGTCACCAAGCCCTCAACGAGAGGCCATGTTTCAAACTGGCGATTCAAATCATCAGAATTGATATCCCTTGTTTCCAGAATCGCCTCTACTGTTTCCTCGGGGAGCAGTGGAATGCCATACAGCAATTCTGCCGGGCACTCATTTATATTAATCCGACCGGGCATGACTTCGACCTCTTGTGTGGTCAAAGAATCCATCAAAGTGGGCATGTATAACCCCATCGCAATGATGCTTTCCGAAAACGGTGAGGCATAGGATCTGGCGTTATCACCATTTCCAACCGTCACAGTCGCGCCAACCAGATCAAGGATCTGCGTCAAGGAAGTCCTACCACCACCGCTGAGATCGAATTCACTGATCAAATCAGCCGTCCACGGCCCGACCTCCTCCTGCTGCTCCGTCGCGATTGCTCCTGGATTTCCGGTCAAAAGGGCCATACTGGAATTTGACTGACCGGCAATTCGGTAAGCGGCGATGAACGTGGCGTAATCTTCATTTCCCAGTGCCTCGGATAGCTCTTCATAGAGCAACTCGAGGTCGTCCTGATTCACATCAACCCTGAAACTCCCGTCACGACGTTTGCTTGCTTCGGCACCGTGTACCGTTAAATAGGCGGCCCAACCGAGCGAGCCTGCGGTTTCCACCGTTACCCCAAACCGCTGTTGTTCATCCGCGTCAAGAACGCCATTGCGATTGACGTCAGCACCGAAAAGCAGAGTCGGCGTGACCCCGCGTACCAACAACAGTTCTTCGACGCTCAGGACAGGTCCATTCTTGGGCACGTAAGGCGTTGGCAAAGTCGTGTAATACTCTGCCTCGGCTCCATAGGGACGTACTTCCTCATCTTCGTCCAGCCAGTCGAGAATTGCATCCGCAATATCTTCGGTCATGCCAGGTAAAGTCAGCAGCAATGAAACGGCGATGTTGTCACTCGTCACCTCATCCTCAGATTCGCTTGAATCTTCGACAGCCGTTAAAACGGAGGCCAGCATTCCAGCTGAACTATTCTCCAAGACAGTCAATGCGTTGATATTCAGTCTCGCTGACTCGTTCTGCAAACCGAAACGAATCCCAGCAAGATTACCATTTTCATTGAGACCGGGAGCCAAAATTGAAAAGTTCGAAGGGGTCAAATTGTCATCGCCCATTGAGACGTTGACCGCCTGAAACATCTGCGGATTGTTGTAGACACCCCCATAATCAACCCGCATCTCGGGCGGCTCCGAAAGCAGCAACCTGACCACTTCAGCACCTGATTCAACATTCACCCGTGTCTGCACGATGTCGCCCGACAGGTAAGCCGAGTCATCATAGGCGAGCATGAGATCGGTGAACGAATAAACGGCCATCGTCGCAATCGCGATCACAATCAGGACGAGTACGAGAAAGAATCCGCGACGACCCGATCTGGAAGTACGCTTCATAGCCCCGCCTCCGTCAAGTCTTCTTCCTCTTCTTGCTCAATTGGTACAGCCATCGGCAAACGTACGATGTGCGAGAACGTCCGCATTGATTCTGTTCCAAGCGTGGACAATGTGTCGGCGTCCTGAGTCGCAGCCAACGCTGGATCGATCATGTAGATCTTCACCTGAACGGCGAGGGGCAATTCCCCAAACTCGTCGCTGCTCCATTCCAACTGCCAGGTCAAACCATCCCAGTACGAAAACTCAAGCCCCTTGATTTCGGGGGCCAACAATTCGCCCGTCTGATTCAGGACGTTAAGATTTCCCATCGTGGCTGCTTCAACTGTGGCAGCGCGGTCAAGCGATCTTCGGACCAAACCCCCAGGACTCAGACTTACAGCCTCAGGATCGAGTTCTGCCAACGAATCAAGCACACCACTCATCTCGTCGTCAGATTGAACATAGTAGGAGACGGTTTTCAAATCGCTTGGCACGTCCTCCAGATCAGTCGTCGTTTCGTCCAACATCACAACGTACTCTTCGAGACGAGGCAGGCGACTCAAATCGAGTTGGATCTGGTATTGATTGCCAATCAATCCTGGAGTTTGCAGAACCGCTACGCCACTCGTTAAGTCAAGCGTTGTGGTTTCGATAATTTCAACGGGCTCTTCTTCCATGCTGATTCCTGCCGCTGAAAGATCTTCTTCGCTCTCTCCGCTACTACTTCCACCACTACCTCCTTGTCCTGAGTCGCCCCCGTCTCCAAAACTTGCGGCGAGCAGACTCTCCAAACCGGACATATCACTGGGTTCACTGTGCAACGTTGCCCGCATATCGTCTTCGATCATCTGCATCACAGCAGACGCCAACTGCGTTTGCTGTATGTCCATGTTTCGTACATTCATATCGACAGCATAAAACTGGAACGCGGAACCAATCAAAGCCATCAACACAACCGACATTGCCAAGGTCAGCAACACCTCCAAGAGAGTGAACGCCATGCGTATCCGCCGCTTGATCGCCATCAGCCTGCCTCCCCACCGGCGGCCGCTTCTTCCCGTGCAGCCTCTTCCTCAGCCTCCAATTCTTCAAGCCCCAAAGCCGGATCAATCATCCACCTCACCAACGAGTATCGCGCCAGGAGTGGTCCACCATCGGGATTCTCTGCTTCAACGGTGACCCGGATCATCAGGATTCCGGCCATTTCCCCGGGCTGCACTTCAACAGAGAACTCGAAAGGCGTGGTAGACTGGGAATCGAAAGAGTCGACCGTTGTCAGAGGCTGACTCTGAGGTGTGAAGCCCGCTGTGCTGTTCAACAACACCTCGGAAAGTTTCGCCTGACAAATCATCCGAGCGATGGACAAGTCGCGAGCTTCACGTGCAGCAGAGATCCCCGTATCAACGATTCGACTCAGCACCGCCAACGAACCGCCAAGAATCGCCAAGGCCAATAAAATCTCCAGCAGGGAGAAGCCGCCACGGTTCAACGGCCGTCGCCACCCATGGGGCTGTTTCTGTTTTTCTTGTCGACCCATCATGGTGCCAGCACCTCGCTGACAGTCGCGTTGCCGGTGATCCCGCGAATCCTAACCACAACACGACCCATCGTCGGGTGAGCCAAGCTGATCAGAGCCGTGCTGGTGGACCCATCGGGGTAAAAGAGCACTGGACGACTCCAGCCTTCACTCTGATCTGAGGACGTCAGTTCTTCGATCTCGGCAGCTCGGGCCGCGGAAACGACATTCACACCGGTCACAGTGATTCCGTCAGGCAGTTCAATGGTTTCAAGGGCTGATTCATCCTGCTGCACGACAAAAGCCACTGCCTGATCGGCGCCGTTAAGAAGTGCAGACCCGACCCCTGTTTGATCGATTGCTTCTGTAGCGTCGGTTGCGGAATAGAAGGGTTTGGCCCGCAGGTTCGTCCCTTCGATCATCCCCTCGAGCATCAACACTCTTCCTGACCGCATCGCTTCGATACGCAAGCGTGCAACGCTACCCCGAACTTGCTCACCGGCACGCACCAACCGCCGATCATCCAAGAGCAAGCCCCAATTTGGCATCGTCAGCGATGCCAAGGTAGCAAGGACAGCTACGACCAGAAGCAGTTCGAGCAGCGTGAAGGCAGATCGACGATGTCGCAATGGATAACTTTCGCGCAGGAGGGATTGTTGTAACTCAAAGAAACCACGCCTTCGATCCATCAACGCCTGAAGTCTCTCCGCACTCGGCCCAAGCCAGAGATGCCCCATCAACCCTCAACCGTGATGTCATCATCGGTGTTCATCTGCCCATCAGGACCCGAACTGCGGATCTCATAGACTCCGCCGCTGACGCTATACTCTAGGTCGTTCTCCCAGGCATCCGTGGGAACTTCGTCAATAATTGGCTTGACCCACTTTGCCTTCTTGGCAGCATCCGTGGGACCGTCACGAAGCGTCTCGATGGTCTCTGGAAGGCCATTCATGCGGATTTTGTAGATTTCGATGTTTCGCTTAAGGTCTTCCAGTTTGGTCTTCGTGATATCTACATTGGCTCCTTCCTGAACACCACTGAAGTTGGTGACGCCTATACCGATGACCATGACCAAAATCGCAAGCACCAATAGCAATTCGAGCAAAGTGAAGCCGCTACGGGCCGAATGGGGGGCTAAATGTGATCGTTTGAGGTTACGGTGCTGCATGGCCATTGCCGGACTTTTCATGAAATAAGTGACTGGTTAGATGACGATACTATTGTCGTCCACGTAAGTATAATAACCACACTGTCCAGAGAAGGTTTCGATTTCCTTCGGTGTGTCGAGCCTGGAATCGCCGCAGTCGACATCCTACAAATTGACACATTTCAGCCAAAATGCCAGCTCTTGGGAGCTCGGTATGAAGCGGACAATCCGCAAAAGTCCCAGAAACATGCGACTTGACCGGGAATTCTCCGTAAAGATCGGTAGAATTAGAGCGTAAAGCAAATAATGTTAGTAGTGGCTCCGTGCATGCCCTCAGCGGCCTGATCTCGGTCGTCTTTTCCCGATTCGTAGCTCTTACATCTCAAAGAACAAACATGGTGGCTCGCGACGATTCCTTCATCCGCGGCTCTTTAATTGCCTGCCTGATTTTTCTTGTCTTGTCGCTGTGCCTGAACTTTTTCCTATGGCGGCATGGCAACACCCTTGCGGCTCAGGAAAAGAACAAGAGCGCTACACTTGCAACGGTTCAGACCCAAGTGGCAACGATGACCACTCAGGCTGATCGACTGAAAGCCATGCTGGGCATCGGTGGTTTTACACAGGCTGAGATCGACGAGATGAAAGCAAACGCCGCGGCCGATCCTGATATGCAGGCGATTGAGGATCAATACGCCAAGGACATGTCGTATTTCGGATCGGAAGTGGATGCGATAAACCGGAACTATCCGAATTTGCCTGAGTATCTGGTCACAGCCATCCGCGCAACTAATGCGACGTTGGTCAAGAGGACCACCGACTTGGCGACCGTCTCGGCAAAGGCAGAAACCGATGTGACCAACGCACGAAAGCAGCAGGAGCTTGCCGAAGGGGAACGAGACGATGCCAACAAGCAGGTCGTCAAGCTAAGTGATGAGTTCACTCAGGACCGCAAGCGGATGGAAAAGGAAAAAGAAGTTGCCAAAGACACGATGAACAAGACTGTGCGCGAGTACACGGCATTCCGGCAGAAGAAGAATGATGAAACCAATCAGCTAACCCAGAAAGCAAGACAATTGCAGGGTACCATTGACACCCAGAAATTCCAACTCAACGAATTACGCAGCGACCAGTTTGAGACGACCCAGGGCGAAATTCGCTACGTCGTGCGTGGTGGCAACATTACGACGATCAACCTCGGCTCAGCCGACGCACTTCGACCAGGGATTACATTCGGAGTGATTGACGGCGATGAAACGCGTCTGAAAGATGCCAAGGTCAAGGCAACAATTCAGGTCACGCAGATTCAGGGCCCGCACTTGGCTCAAGCCCGAGTCGTAGCGTTTCCGGAAATCAGGGATCCCATCATTCCTGGGGACAAAATTTTCTCGCCATTCTGGGCGCCGGGTCGAGTCATCAAGATTGCCTTGGCGGGGAATATTGATATTGACGGTGATGGACGACCAGACAACGAAGCTCTGAAAGGACAAATCCGAGCGGCAGGCGCAACCGTTGCAGCCGAGGTCACGCCAGCAGGCGGAGTGAGCGGCAAGCTCGATGCGACCATCCGTTTCATGGTCGTCGGTGACGATCCACAACTCAGCAGTTCCCCTGCAGCTGATGACGACAATAATATTGCTTCCATTGCCGCGATGGGACGAGTCAGAGCCAAAGCGTCGGAACTGGGACTGACGATCATCCCGGCATGGAAACTACAAAGCTATCTCAGGACTCTGGACGATACGCTCACAACGCCCTTGGGGTCAGCCACGCGAGCGGAAGACTTTCCACCTGATCCTCGAGTCAGTGGCAGTCGACTGCCAAACATCGGTGCTGAAATCTACCGAACACCAAAAGAAAAACTTCAAAAGGGCAATGAAGTTCTTCCTCCCTAAGCCTTGACTAGCAGTTTCGCAGCAAGGATCGGCAGGATCGCGGTTAGAGACCGCTGGATCAGGCAGGCGATGCCCGTGTGAGAATGGATCAACGGCGTCTGCTCAAACCTTCGTGCAGAGGTTTCTTGCTTGCTGTTTCAGCGCCCGTGATTCCGTCTGAAATCGCGCCGTCAGTCGGCGCAGTTCATCATCGAGTCTGTTAGCAGCAACCTTGCAATCACCGATGGGCAGCGTGCCCAAACGTACTTCATCCTGATCATTGACGTTACTCAGCGTCGAAGCTGCCAACGTCGATCTGACCAGCAAATCACTCAATCGTGAATGTGTAATCCGAGTAGCAACAGGAATCATCCGAGAAGGGGACCACGTCATTCTGGTTTCAGGAATCTGATTGAGAATCTCATCCGTGATAGAATCAATCCTTGTCGACACACCTTCTGAATCGACGTCAAGCGTCCATACCCACCGTCGCGATTCCACTCGATAAACAAAATCGAACATCCGTTGCTGTCGCTGAAACACATGATCGAAATCATCTGCTACCGCTCGCGATACAGTTGCCCCCAAAGACACCGTTCCTGCTGCCATACGGTTCTCACACCGAGGCCTTGTTGCTTCATGGGACAACGTGACAGCCATGACGGGTAATTCCACTCGCTGCTTTTCAGGAACATGATCGGCCTGATCAAATCGCTGAAGTTTGCCATCTTGCTCAAGAGGGCGACTCCTGGCAGTTCGCCAACGCGACCAGGCCTCCGCGACGCCTCTCGGACCTCCGGACACGGTTTCGAACGAAACCTCCGTTCCCTTTCCGAATCTCGAACAAATCTCAAGTTCTGAAAAGTGGAGTGCTGCGAGTTGGCGGGAAATCAGCAACCCCAATCCCTCACCACCTCCCAACGAAACACCACGCTCGGAGATCCGCTGCAGGTCCTTTCGTTTGATCCCACGTCCCCGATCAATCACAGACCAGCGAATCCCGCCAGCGGAGCCTGAACGCTGCAGTTGCACCAGCACGACCCCCTTCTCCGGCGTGACGCGAATTGCGTTTGTTGCGAGATTCACAACGAGTCGACGTAGCATGGCAACATCGGCATAAACCAATGTCGCGGGATCGAGCATGATATCCCACAGAACATCAATTTCCCGAGGCAGCGCCCATGGACGTAGGGTTTCGTCAATGGATTTGCGAATCTCGGAGATGGCTACCCACTTTCGATCGACACGAGGCGTCCCGGTTCGCAAACGCTCCAATTGGACCATTTCGCCAATCATCTGGAACATGCAGTCGCATTGATCCATCGCCGATACCAGATAGACGTGTTGTTCAGGTGCGACAGCGCCGGCATCACCATTCCGGATCAAGCGGATTGATTCGCGGACGGTTGTCAGGGGAGACCGCAGGTCATGAGCCGTTTCGCTCATCAAACGCGCAGCCTCATCAATGACAGTCCGAGTACCCGGCCGCTGGCCAGATCTGGAACGATGTCCGGTTGGAGTTGGCTTAGCTTTGGTCAAAGTAGAAACCTGTCAGAAGTCTGAACGCTCAACCCCCAATTACCGGGCGGAGATCTGCCTATTGTCAATTCGACCTCCTGAGCCCGGCACAACCATAAATGAGTAGCGAGTTCATTGCGGTTGCCATGGAAACCTGACCCTCGTGCCTGATGTGAGGATCATAGGAGGCAAACTGCCGAGGGAGTAGAATTTCAAAAACCCCAAGTCCCTGCATTCGACAATGCTGGAAAAGTCGTGCTTCTCGTCAGGGTTTATGCAAACCTCGGCAAGCAGATCCGTTGTCCATCTGTTTCGAGAACCTGCCGCAGGGTCCCCCCGACGAGCAAGGCCAAACCGTTGGCAACCGCAGTTTCCATCAGAAGGTCAGTCACTCGGCGTCAGGTTTTTGCAGACTTCATTGCTCGCCGTCTGGCAGCAATTCGACGCACCGTTTCATCCAAGGTAACTCCTACCAAAATGACCAAACCAATGATCGTAAACTCAAGTCGATCAGGAATTTTCAGGAGCAAAATCAGATTATTGAGCAACATCATCACGGCTGTGCCAGCAATCACACCAAAGATCGATCCTTCTCCCCCACGAAGACTGCAGCCACCCAAAACAGCTGCAGCGATGGCATAGAGTTCATAGAAATTACCGAAGCTGGAAGGTGAGATGGACCCTGAATCCAAGGCGAACAGAATGCCACCAGTAGCAGCGGCTACCGTACAAATGACGTATGCCAGAATCGTGATTCTCTCCGTTCGAATACCGCTGTAACGGGCTGCTTCCTCGCTGCTTCCCAATGCCAACATGTAACGCCCCCAAATCGTCAAATTCAAAAAGACGGCAGCCACAAGTGACGCAGCCAAAAACACAAACAAAGGGTAGGGGATACCAAACGTTTGGGAACCGTCAGCCGTATTCCACTCGAGCAGAGACAGTTTTCCTGACCCCAGCGGACTGAGTGTTTCCTTGTACTCAATCCCGAATCCCACTGGGTTGTCATCAACCAACCATCGGGAAATGCCTCGGTAGATCAGCAGACCACAGAGGGTCACCACAAACGGTTGCAGATGAACACGCGTCACGAGCACGCCATGCAGCAAACCAAGAAATCCCGCGATTCCAAGAACCGACATGATCGCCAGCGGAATCGCCATCCGTTGCCTCCGCTTCGTCGGCATGGCCATCCATGCTTTGGAAAATCGATCACCCAGTGACTGATCCAAATGAATCCGTGTGACATCTCCTGACTGTGATGCCGACAGTACCACCAAATCCTGCAGACCCAGAGTGGGATGAAAGAAGGAAACGCGATCCCGGGCAGACAAACTGAATGGAACGCCGGCAAGCTCTACCCATGCTGGTTGATCCCCGACAGCATGTCGAAATTCCAACACCTCGAATGCCTTGGCCACCTGTCCCGAGTCTTCATCCCTCGAGAGCCCGTCAACTGCCATTACCGTACCCACGCCCAAAGGTTTGCCGTCACGATCAGCCAAACGGACCGCCTCGATGTTTTTGACGGTCAACAATGCCGGTTGTCTTCCCCGGTACATGCGCAGTGTGTCACCAACGCGGTATTGATCAACTGCATTTCCTCGCAGGACAAGATTCTGATTCTGCTCGGTGGCACGATGAACATCAAACTGAGCCACGGGACGGTAGTCGACCTTCAGGAAAATTCCCAGCAGGCACCCGGATAGACAGACGATCGAACCAACCGAAAGGTCAATGCCTCCGGTGATAATGACGAACGCAACCCCAATCCCCAGCAACCCGTACATCGAAAGACGCCGCAACAGATTCTCTATGTTGTTGGACTGCAGAAAAGTGCTACTGAAAATATCAGTCCAGGGATCTGAGGTCATCAGAACCATGAACACGAACAGGATCACCAACAGTCCGAAAATACCAAGCGATTTTGCATTCATGACTCTATCACCGTCGACGCTTTGTTTTCATTACCCGTTGCCAGTTGCATGATGGACTCTTCCGACAAGCCGGCTCTCTGGATCTCACCTGTGATCCGTCCTTCGTGCATCACGATGGTACGATCACTCATCCCCATGATCTCTTCCATTTCACTGGAAACAAACAGCACCGCTAACCCCTCTTTTGCCAGCGACTCCATCAATTGATAGATCTCCTGCTTGGCCCCCACATCGATCCCGCGGGTTGGCTCGTCGAGCAGCAGAACCTTGGGTTTCATAGAAAGCCACTTTCCCAGCACAACTTTCTGCTGGTTACCGCCGGAAAGAAACCGCGTGATCTGAACATCGCTGGGTGTCTTGATACTAAGATCACGAATCATCTGAACAGTATCCCGATGCTCGATCGCACGATTGAGGAATCCCCCAGCCAGTCGATTGCGAGACAAAGCAGCGAGACCAATATTGTTGCGGACACTCATCTCGACAATCAGGCCATGAAGTTTGCGATCCTCAGGTACCAGTGCAATGCCTGCATTGATAGCGGCCAGGGGTGATTTCAAATCGATCGATTTCCCCTCAACGCTGACCTTTCCAGCGACCGGATGATCAATTCCAAAAAGCGTTCGCAACATTTCAGTGCGTCCCGCTCCTACGAGTCCCGCAACCCCGACAATTTCTCCCTGGCGAATTGAAAACGTCAGTTCATGCTCTGGCCAAGTGGGTGTACGGAGGGCTTCAACTGATAACACCACGTCACCCATCGGCAACGCCTCCCGAGCATAAAACTGCGAGACATCTCGTCCAACCATCATCCGTACCATATTGTCGTGGCTGATTTCTTCGCGATTGAGGGTACCGGCATTCTCGCCGTCACGCAGGACAACAACTCGATCAGCCAAACTCTTCACCTCTCCGAGTCGATGAGAGATATAGATAATACTGACCCCGCGTTGTCGCAACTCGCGCACCACTTCAAACAGTCGCTCTGCCTCGGCACTGGACAAACTGGACGTTGGTTCGTCCATGATCAGCACCCTGGCGCCAACCGACATCGCCTTTGCAATTTCGACCATTTGCCGCTGCCCAATTGCCAACTGGCTCAAGGGAGTCGTCGGCTCAACCTTCAAAGCAATTTGCGCAAGAACATTCTTGGCATCCGAATTGAGCTTGTTACGGTCGATGAACCCGCATCGACTGGGCTCGCGGCCCAGATAAATATTCTCTCCAACCTGCAGGTTCTCAGCGAGATTCAGTTCCTGATGAATCAAGGCAACTCCGCAGTCCAGGGACGCCTTAACGGAACTCAGTTGCACCTTCGTGCCATCGATCAGGATTTGTCCGCTATCAGGCAATTGCACCCCGGCCAGAATTTTCATCAAGGTACTTTTTCCGGCGCCGTTTTCACCAATCACGGCCAGCACTTCTGCATGCTGAACCGTCAGGTCAACCTCATGCAGCGCTCGAACACCAGGAAACTGCTTCCCGACTTCACGAACCTCCAGAAGGGGCGTATCGGCCTCAGCCATGGGAACGCCGCAGTGTGTGAGAAGATGATGTAAGCAAGAGGCCTACTGTCCTTTCTTTGCTTTCAGATCGGCCCAAAACTCATCCACGTTCTCTTTCGTGACACCACGAGGCGGAATATCAAGATACTTGCTCTCTGGAATTGCGTCCTGCTCACCCTTGAGCAATTCGTTTAGAACACGCACCGATTGGTACCCGTATTCATACGGACTCTGCACGATTGTTCCGGTACAGGTTCCATCCTTGATCGCCTTCAGTGTGGTGTCATTCTCATCGAATCCGATGAGCTTTACGGTGCCGAGTTTATTCGCCTTCTCCAGTGCCTTGTAGCAGGCAGGAGGGTTGTATTCAAAGAGTCCTACCATCGCGTTGATGTCGGGATAGGTGTTGAGTGAGTCCTCCGCTTTGGACTGAGCAACCTCTGGCTTTCCCTGGTCAGTGATGGTTCCCAGAATGGTATACTTGTCGCTCTTGATTTCATCATCAACAGGGTCCCATGAACCTGGC
>JACLAC010025251.1_pt1 | contig 32773 bp, 32 predicted proteins | sample 8027881 | NCBI WGS metagenome assembly JACLAC01 (sample SAMN15725517, study PRJNA655200) | protist metagenome | isolation source: fluorescence activated cell sorting (FACS) single amplified genomes of... | place: Spain: Blaines Bay Microbial Observatory, Mediterranean Sea | collected 2016-01-19 | reverse complement strand
GTAAGACTTGGCGTAATCGTCTTTCATCGAAGCAGCATTTGAAAAGCATTTTTGGTTCGGTAAAAGATAGTCAAAGGAAGCGGATTTTTCGTAATTCGAATTGTATTCAATACGGTAAAGAACACCTATTTTCCAAACTGGGAAGCCGTTTGGATTTCGTTTTATCTCGGTCTGGTTTCGTGGAGTCCCCTTTCGAAGGGCGTAAATGGATTTCATCAGGTTGGATCTTGGTAAACGGAGTTAAGACTTATTCTTCGTCATATACTGTCAAAGAAGGGGACATTATTCAGATTTCGTCTTCCGTCTGGCATTCGGTATATGATCGGTTGGTATCTCGTGTTAAAGCAGGAGCGTTTGGGCGCCCAGCCCCGTGGTTGTTGGTGGATTACGGTAGTTTATCGTTTTCTATGATTTCGGCAATTCCACACCAGGAAATGTCGAGGACCCATCCGTTCGAAATGGGGTTGGTGGATTTGATGTTCACCAACGCTAAAAACGCTGGTCGTCGTGCGACTCAATAGATTCAATGAATTGAAAAATTAAATTTTAAAAAAGAACGTTTGGTTACCGTCAATTTATTTGTCGGTATCTGAACGTTAAATGCAAAGGGCATTGAAGGAATAGCTAGACGTTTAGGGAGGGACGTTTTCCATAACGAAAAGGGTGAGGTAATGCATAGCATAATGATTTCCCCGTTTCCCAACTTGAAAGAGCTTAAATGAAGAGATTTTTACGCTGTAAAATCTTAAAAGTCCGGTGAATTGAATCATCTTATTAGCCGGTATGCATAAATCAATAGAGGAACCGTGAGTAGTGGCGAACGAAAGCGGTCTGTAGTGTTTCGAATTGAATTAGGCTTTGGCCATTTTGGGTCTTAGTTTATATGAATTAGAATGCAAACTTTTCACAATCGAAAAGACCATAGAGGGTACGAGTCCCGTAGCTTCTTTCTATTCAATTCGGGTGGGTAGGGCGTATACGTCTGAATTAAGGAGTTCCACCTTCTCCCACGAAATGCAAGCCTAAACGATCGATAGCGTACTAGTACTGTGAAGGAAAGCATATAAAAGATTCTTCGGAATCATTGTTTGAAATTCAACTGCCTGGGAACGCGAGGAGCTTTGCCTTTATAGGTATTGCGACTCGGTACCTTTTGCATAATGGGCCAGCGAGTTTTCCTGGTGTGCAAGTTTAAATCATAAGATGTAGGCGCTCCGAAAGGATATCTATAGCACATCGCGAAAGACTCGAAGCTAGATGAGCTAACCATGACCAGGTTGAAGGGTATTTTACCTGGAGGACCGAACCAGTGTCTGTTGCAAAAGGCTTGGGTGAGTTGTGGTTAGGGGTGAAAGGCCAATCAAATCTAGTATAGCTAGTTCTCTATGAAAGCTGTTTTAGCAGTGTTGGAATATATTTTGGGGGTAAAGCTCTAATTGAGGAAAGGGGTGTCGAAACCTGCCGACCTCTGTTAAACTTAAAATACCTTTTCCGATTTCTTCGTGGAGTTGGATATATTTCGAAACAGACAGCGGGCTCAAAAGTCCGTTGTCGAGAGGGAAACAACCCAGACCAAACTTTAAGGTTTCAAATATCTATTGAGTTGAAAGAATTGTTGGTGAACATTTCCAACGGGGTAGTAGGCTTAGAAGTAGCCATCTATTAAAGATCGTGTAGTAGCGCACCCGTCTAGTTCACCGGCGTCGAAAATGAAAGAAGATGAAATAGATAACCGAAAGGTTGGTGCTCTTGTATAGGCAAGAGTAGGTAATAGAGCAAGATCATGGAGGGGCCTTTTCGGAAGGATAGGTTTCATTGCCCATGATTTTCGAGTATGCTGGCATGAGTAGCTTGAAATGGAATCGCTTAAATAGCGGAAAATTTCCATGACCGTAAGCCCAAGGTTTTGGACGCAATGATCAACAGCGTTCATGTTATACGATTCCTAAGTATGATTGCAGACGCTATCGTACGATGGAGGATCGAATGTAGTGACCATTTTTCTTTTTTTCGTAATCATGTAATTATATAGGTGTTTATGGGACGAGGGAATGCTGGAAAAATCTATATTCTTTACCAAAGGGGTCTATAAACGTACCTCAAACCGACTCAGGTGGGCTGGTGTAAGTGCACCAAGGTTATTTAGAGAATTTGGTTTAGGGAACTCGGCAAAATCACTCCGTAACTTCGGGAGAAGGAGGGCCAATTTTTTGCGTTATCGCAAAGGGTTGGTAGCGTGTAATGGGGGGGAGCGACTGTTTAATAAAAACACAGGTTCCTGCTAAATCGAGAGATGATGTATAGGAGCTGACGCCTGTCCGGTGGGGGTAATTTACCATTTCGTTGTTCACGCAACGGATGGGAACAACCTTCAAACGACGGCCTTATTTCTGAGGGTCCAAAGGTAGCAATCTTTACCGTTTAATTGGCGGCGCGCATGAATGGCGTAACGACTCCCCTACTGTCCCAAACTAGAACTAAGTGAAATTGAAATGTTCGTGCAGATGCGAACGAGTTTTACAGGGACGCGAAGACCCCGGCACCTTTACTACAATTTCAACCTGCTTTCGATCTGCTATCGTTTCTAGCATAGATGGGAGCAATAAAGCCTTCGGGCTTTCTTCCTTTGCGTCAGCAAAACGAAGAAGCGTCAGTGGAATACCATTAACGAAGCTGATGAGAGCAAACCTTTATTAAGGGAAATGGTTGGAATGGGTAGTTTTGTTGGGGCGACAGCTTACTAAAAAGTAACGTAAGCTTCCGAAGATGAATGTAGCTAGGAAACCCTAGTTTTAGGCATAATTGCTCGAATTCATTTGATGTCGACACTAGAAAGTGGAGACGGCACCTCGTTTAGGGGTGGGGAATAGTGATCCGGTTGAGGCCTGTGGGTGCTCAATCGCTCAAAAGATTAAAGGTACGCCGGGGATAACAGCATGGTCGCTCCTGAGAGTTCATATCGACGGAGCGGTTCGTGACCTCGATGTCGACTCGCCGTATCCTGGGGGTGTAGAAGCTCCCAAGGGTTGGACTGTTCGTCCACTAACACGGCACGTGAGTTGGGTTTAGACCGTCGTGAGACAGGTCGGTCTCTATCTTGTAAAACTTTAAAACGGTTTGTTAAGGTGGATCTAGTACGAGAGGATTGATCCGTCGCAGCCAATGGTGTACCGTCTGTGCTTGTATAAAGTGCATGTCGGGTAGCTACGCTGTCATAGATAATTGCTGAAAGCATCTTAAGCAAGAAGCTACAAACAATAACCGTTTTGGCAATACGTTGAAGATCACAACGTTGATAGGTGGGAAATGCAAGGTGCGAGAGCATTTTAGTTTACTCATACTAATAGCCTTTTTCCAATATAAATTTGAAAAATGTTTTACGCTTAATTTATTATTTATTTAAATTTTGCCGTAATGGCATATACCGTTCGATATACACCAAAGAACCTTATGGTTGCTTACTAAGTTTTCCGTTTGGTTCAGTTTGATTTTCGCTAGTAGGCTTTCGTTGAAAACCTTATTTAGCCTTAGATTTCCGCTACCCAAGGTAGGTACCTTGGTTGTCCTCTTTCTGGGGGTAATGTCTAGGTCTGTTTTTGTGCCCCTTTGTTGGGTGCTTTTTCTTTGAAATGCTTTATATATAGGAGTTTATTCGTTAAGTTCTTCTTGTATACATATTAGTAAAATCGATCTATTGGTATGTTATCGTTTCGTTATACTCAAGACCTTTAAAAATTTTCAGGCTCTTGGGTTCTAGAAAACAAAAATGATTTTTTCGAGTAAAAATAATCAGAATTACATTCGGTCCTCGTTCATTGCAGATCTTTCTTCTGGTCGGTTTGTATTGGGCGGTTGGCCGTATATTCCGTTACCGCTTAAGCTCTGGCCGTTACCGGGTTGGGATGCTTTAGCGATGTATTTTAAAGGTTCGACCGCTGGGACCCGATTTCCTATTTTTCAAGACTACGAGCCTCGGATTACTGAGGATGACTTAGTCAAAGAGGTGGTAAACTTGTTTGAAGATGAGATTCTTACCAGTCTTAGCGGTGGTACACCACCTCCAGGACTTCCACCATCTACTCTTCTCTTGATTACATTGAGCACTTATGCGGCTTTGGGTTATGTTGTTTATCGGTACTGGTATCGTGAACTGCCCGTAGAAGAAGTTGATGATTTCTCTTTATTCTCTTATCCCGATTTCCAAGGTTGTTTGACAAAGTCCTCGTCTTTAGGTGAGTTCTTTGATCCTATCAAGTCATCGTTTTCAAGTATTAAAGAAAGTGGGCTTATTGGTTTGGATTTTGTGTCGTCTATTTCGTTGGACGTTTTAAAAGGTACTCAAGTACCATCAGATTGGCTGACCGCTTTCAATAAATGTCTTTGTTTGCTGGAAAAGTGTGGGTCGGATCTTTCCAATGTTTCGACGGTATTAGATATCGAAATCGTAAAGTCTGGTATCGTACCAGGTACGGTCACTTTTGGCTTTTTGTTAGTGGTTACAACGTTGTTATTGAAAGATTACGTCATCATGATGAATTCTTTTTTATCTTCAGGTGACCCTGCTTCGTTAGAGTCGGGTGCCGCCAACAGGTTGCCTTACAATGATTTGGCGATGGAGATTTCAGACTTAAGGTTACATGTTTCTCTTTGGTCTAATTCTTTATCATCTAGTTTAGGTCCGTCGGGCGGTAGGAGTTGTTTTATGTCCGTTGTATAGCATTGCATATACCGGTCACAGAGTGATAGTTTTAATGGTAGAACATCGGTCTTTTAAACCGCCAGGTCAGGGTTCGACTCCCTGTCACTCTAATATATTCTGTTGTCTATGTTAGGTATGTAATGTATCTTACGATAATTATCAAAAAGTGATGGTTTAACGGTAAAACGTGTTGTGTGAAAAAATATGAGGTATATCGTAAGGTTCGCCTTGTTCCTATTCACATGCAACAAGCTTGGGGTTCGATTCCTCATCACTTCGTTTCTATTTTTATGAGTCGTTCTATGTGGAAAGGTCCCTATATCGATTTCCGGTTGAAAAAAAGTATAGATAAGTTTGAAACGCCCTTGTCGAAGAATGTGTCGGTCCTGGAAGAATCTTCCAATATCGAAACCTCTTCGGGTGAGCAAGGTGTCGGTTTAGATGTTTATCGAGATTTATATGTGTCGACTTCTTCGGTGAAAGAGAGTTCATCGGAAGAAAAAGCCAGTCCGGTTGCTGTACGTCCTACCAAAAACAAAGCAAAATTAGGTAAAGGTAAAAAGAAAAATCAAGTAGTTTCTTCTAAAAAGAAGGGTACTGGTCGTAAGAAAAAAGGTATGAGCAAAGATGAAAAGCTCGCTATCAAAACCTTGAAACTAAAAATGCGTTTGGAGGGGTCTAAAGAAAAGACGTTCGGTAACGGTCCTATTCGTACAGCTAGTCGTAGTTCATGTATTTCTCCGGATTTCGTGGGCTCTACTAGGATGGTGCATAATGGAAAGAATTTCGATCGTTTGGTCGTTGTGGAGTCCATGATTGGCCATGCGATTGGTGAATTTTCGCCTACCCGTCGATCTCGTCACAATTTAAGTGGTCGAAAAAAGAAATTATCTATTCGTCGTAAAGATTTCAATCTAAGTGGAAATCGAAGTCGAATTTCATTATCACGTAATTCGAATTGGTCTATATAGTGGTATATTAATACCATTTCAAAACAAAAAATGAGTTCTTGTACACGGCGAGCACATCCGACAAGTTACCAATTATCGAAAGATCGTGATATTGATGTTTGGCATCGATGGTATTTAGAGTTTGGAACAGGTTCTTCTTTTAAAGATATAAGTACACAGGATATAAGGATCGAGCGTAAGATTTTCGAATTGGTGGGGCAGTACAGTCCTAATATGCACCCTTCCGATTGTTCAATCGTTCGTGGTTCTGTTGATGGTAAACCTTTAATTCGTATTTCTATAGGAGTTTTTCATCAAGTACCTTATTATCAGTGGCGCGCACCTTGTAGGGTAGAAGGCTTCCAAGATCTTAGTGAGGATAAAGTTTATGTGTGGCGTCGAAGTCCGTCTAAAACGGTTCGAGATTTCGACTCCTTTCATCCTAAAAATTGGCTTCGTGCTTCTCTTCCACTACCTTTAGATGGTCTGGTAAAACATTTAGCTTTAAATATTTCCAAAGACACAAATTGTTGTGTTCATTTAAAGGTTTTGGATTCGCAGTGGTTCCTAGGGGGTCCTGGTGTGAAAGTTGGTTCATCTCGTGAGCTACAGTCGCACCGTCGCCGTTCATGGTTCCGTCGAGGTAGGTCTCGTATTCACTCATCGGTTTGGACCGCTTCTCCTAAAATGCTTGTAGAGTTTATCTCAGATTCCATTATGGAAAATCAAACACAGCAACGTAGGATTATGCGTTTTGTTCTGGGCGTGTTACGTTTGCATATTGGTTCCTCTAATTTTTTACGTGCTGCACGTGTAGAAATGAAGGGTCGTATCGATGGTCATAGCCGTAAAAAGAAAATGGTTTCAACCGTTGGTTTTGGTGATTCGTTCGTATCAAGTTCCTGTTGGGTTCGTTCTTCCGAGCGTGACATTTCTACCAAAAAGGGATTAATTCATGTTCGAGTTACCTTCTTTTATGATTCGTTTTCGAACGAAACGAAAGACCTAGTATCTGATCTATCTTCTTGGTTATCGGATAGTAGCGTAAAATCCGATAAAGTTTTCGCGAACGAATTAACAGGCCTTAGGAATTGGCTACATGAGACTTCAAATTTGCTTCGCTCTTGGCAGAAGGATTCGCACATTGCTCCTAGTCCTTCTGTTTGGAATTATTCAAAAGAGACTTTACATCAAAATTTGGATTTATTCCGCCAGCGTGGCCTAAAACGTTTAGGTTTTTGGGCCCGTCATATGGAATCTACGAAATCTCATTTCAATCCAGGTTTGAATTCTTGGACATCGGATGACTTCCGTTCTTGGGGTCGTTCGATGGAAGGTAAATCAAAATCGCCTTTCGTCCGTCGTATTGATGAATTTGCTTGTTTAAGGCCTAGTTTGTTGGAACGTACTTTACCTAAAGTTCTTGAGCAGATGTCCTTAATGGAAAGGTCATCGTTATCTAATGGTTCGTCTAATCGCGAGTCGTATAAAACGGTTCCTTTCTTGTCATCTATTGCTAATTTTCCTAATGTTGAAATGTTAGAAGATTACCAGCTGAACAAAGCGTCCATTTTCTATAATCGTAGGCAACGTTATCAAACACAATTCTTAACAGATTTCGTTCAGTCGAATCCCCGTTTTTCGAGTTTGGGTTTCAGTGATATTTCTACGTTATCAGAAAATATAAAAGCACCTTGGTGGTTTAATGATTTGGAAGACTTGCATCGTAATCGTGTAATGTTTAAACAAAACACAAGTGCAATGTCTTTCGGTCGTAACAAGGTTCGTAATGCGTTCTATCTTCCTTGGAGGTCTATGTCTTGGCAAAACTCAAGTTTCAGGTTGGAAGATTCTTTCTTACCGAAAACTGGGGGTCAGCAGTCTATTTCAAAGAAAGATCGTATCTCTTTATCTAGTACCAACCGTATTACATTAACATCAAGTACGGTTTTGGTCGATCGAGTTTCCAAAGATTTATCTTTGGATATTTCGTAGGGTTGGTGGCCGAGTGGTCTATGGCACCGATCTGCTAAATCGGAATCGTTTTTGCGATTCGTGGGTTCGAATCCCACCCAATCCGGTATGGATTTTAAATATCAAAAATGTTCGTAGGATGGTATCTTTTAATCTGGAATTGCTTGCGCCCGAGTTGTTTTTAGCCGTGGCGCTTTCAGCTTTGCTGATTTATGGAGTTACCATGTCAACGACCTTGACTTCAGAAAAAGGTATTTCAACACCAGTAGTTCCCATTGTTCAAGGAAACATTGTTTCTCTGTCCGTTTTGGTTCTTTTCGGTGCGTTGGGTATTCTTTTATCGTTTGGTTGGCCAGAAGTTTCTCATCTTCTTTGTGACGGGGTTCTTGTGTTCGATGGTGGTGCGTTTTTCGCAAAAGTTATAATTCTTTTAACAACAGCTATTGTTCTTTCGGTTTCGTACCGATACAGGTTGGTTGAAGGGTTGCGTATTTTCGAGTTTTCAATTTTGATCTTGGTGGCTGTTTTGGGTCTATCTCTTATGGCTAGTGCGTATGATTTGATTGCTCTTTATATTGCGTTGGAGTTGCAAAGTTTGTGTCTTTATGCTTTAGCGGCTTTACGTCGTACTAGCATTTATTCTACAGAGGCTGGTCTTAAATATTTCGTATTGGGTGCTGTATCTTCAGGATTGAGGCTTTACGGTATTTCATTGATCTACGGTTGGACCGGTACAACCCAGTTTGGGGATATCGCATTGATTTTAGCGGGCGGAGATATGCCGATTGCTTTCAATGTAGGTGTTCTTTTGTTGGCATTGGGTTTGTTTTTCAAACTTGGTGTAGTACCGTTCCATCAATGGGTTCCGGATGTTTATGAGGGTTCTCCAACTCCCGTAACCGCATTTTTTGCAATCGTTCCTAAAGTGGTACTGATGCTTGTTTTGTCTCGTCTTTTCGGGTTTGCGTTCCACGACGTTTGTGACTCATGGTCTTCGATCGTTATGGGTTGTTCGTTGGTCACCATGGTGGTCGCGGCGTTTAGCGCGCTGTACCAGCGTCGAAGGAAGCGTTTTTTCGCTTATAGCGCTGTTGGTCATGTAGGTTACATGTTGATGGGCTTCGCATCTGGTAGCGTTGAAGGTATTCAAGGGATTATTCTTTATATGATCATCTATATGGTGACTTCGGTTTACGTTTGGACTTTTCTTTTAGCTTTGGAACAGGAACGTGGCTCTCGAATCGTGTATTTTACCGATTTGGCAGGATTAGGTATCCATCATCCAATGTTAGCATTTGGTTTCATGATGATGGTTTTCTCTATGGCCGGGGTACCGCCGTTGGCTGGTTTCTTCGCAAAGATAATGGTGTTTTTCGCCGCTATCGAAGGAGGTTTGTATTTCCTAGCTATCGTTGGTGTACTAACTAGTTGTGTAGGTGCTTTTTATTATATCCGCTTTGCGAAAATTATGTTCTTCGAAAATCCACCAACTTGTTTTAGGTATCGTCCTATTTCTCAAGTTCAAGGTCTTTTCATGGCTGGAAGTTTTGCTTTCATCGTCGCGTTGGTTTTAGACCCTCAATTTAGGGTTTCCCTTTCGCGTGCGTTAGCTCTTGTAGTTTGTTCTTCATAAAAGAAAAAAGATATCTATTTATCTTTTTCTTTCAAGCCTGTGTGGAGGAATGGTCTACTCGAACCACTCAAAATGGTTTGTCTTTATGGCATGTGGGTTCGAATCCCACCACAGGTAAGTATATTGGGATAGTGATTTTTCGGTATACAAGCAAGTTTCATGCGATTTCCTAAGCAAACAAAATACCGTAAACTGCACCGTTCAGGAGGTTCTTCTCGCGGATCTAAAATTCAATCTTGTAAATATCCGTCAGGGAATGGGCTGTTAGCGTTAGTTTCCTTGGGTAGCGGTCGTTGTACTTCACGTCAGCTGGAGGCAGGCCGTATTGTCATTTCTCGGGGTACAAAGCGAAACGCTTTTTTGTCCATGCCTGCTTTTCCTGATTTCGGAGTTACCGCGAAAGCGGAACGTTCGCGTATGGGTAAGGGAAAAGGTAATTTGGATTATTGGGTTTTCGTAACATGTCCTGGAGATATTTTATATTCTCTTGAGGGCGGCGCTGGTATGTCCGATTCTTCTGTTTTGGATGATTGGGCGTTGGTTTTGTCGAAAGCTGGAGATAAAAGGCCGTTTGCGACGTCGGTTGTTTACGTTCCAAAATTTCCTTCATCCGATAAATCTTTTTAGGTCTGTATACGTATACATTGTACGTTAAAGATTTACCCCTAATTTTGGTGTTCTAGTTTATATATAAAAAAGAGTATAGTTCAATTGGTAGAGCGTCGGTCTCCAAAGCCGAAAGTTGTAGGTTCAAGTCCTGCTACTCTTGAATATTTGAAAGATATCGTATCGTGTTCGGGCTTTCACAGGTCTTCGGGCATGGTTTCGAAAATCTTTTTTGGAATTGCATGTTGCTTTCGAAATTTGAACAACTTCAAAAAGTTAAAAATAGGAGTCTTAATTTTGGGCCGCAGCATCCTGCAGCTCATGGTGTTTTACGTTTGGTTTTGGAATTACGAGGTGAGGTCATCGAACGCGCAGACCCTCATATTGGTTTGTTGCATCGTGGTACTGAAAAATTGATTGAGAATAAAAATTATTTGCAAGCAATGCCTTATTTCGATCGTTTGGATTACGTTTCAATGATGAGTCAAGAACATTCTTATGTTTTGGCTATCGAGAAACTTCTTCAAACCCAAGTTCCAATCCGAGCGCAATTCATTCGTGTTTTATATTTAGAATTAACTCGGATTATGAACCATCTTTTGGCTGTATGTTGTCATGCATTGGATGTAGGAGCTATGACTCCGCTTTTCTGGGGGTTCGAAGAGCGTGAAAAACTATTCGAGTTCTATGAGCGAGTTTCTGGTGCTCGTATGCATGCAGCTTACTTCCGTCCTGGTGGTGTTGCAATGGATTTGCCTATCGGTAGGATGGAAGATATTCACCGCTTTGTGGGTGATTTCGGTTTGCGTTTGGATGAGTTGGAGGATCTTTTGTCCGCTAATCGAATTTGGAAACAGCGTTTGGTTGATATTGGTGTTGTAACTTATGATGAAGCTATGGCTTATGGGTTTTCGGGTGTTATGGCTCGTGGTTCAGGTTTATCATGGGATCTTCGTAAAAATCAACCTTACGAAGTTTACGATCAATTGGAATTCGATATTCCAGTAGGTACAAACGGAGATTCGTACGATCGTTATCTTATTCGTGTTCAAGAAATGCGTCAAAGTCTCAAGATTATTCAGCAATGTTTGGATATGATGCCGGAAGGTCCTGTTAAAGTGGATGATCAAAAAGTGAGTCCACCGTCGCGTGCTATCATGAAATCTAGTATGGAAGGTTTGATTCACCATTTCAAATACCATACGGAAGGTCCATCTGTTCCTGCAGGAGAAGTTTATGTAGCGACCGAAGCTCCAAAAGGAGAGTTCGCCGTTACCCTGATTAGCGACGGGTCGAATCAACCTTATCGTTGTAAGATTCGTTCGCCAGATTACTATCACCTATCAGGCTTGGACTTCATGGCTAAGCATCATATGATCGCAGACGTCGTTACCATTATCGGTACCCAGGATGTTGTATTCGGTGGTATTGACCGTTAAGATTTAAAGCCTAGTGCTGTTGATCGGGATTATTTCGTCTATTTTCAACTTTTATATTATTTGGTTTGTTGGAGCCATATGTTTCGTGGTTCCATTCATTTAAAACAAAGGTAATTACTCGTGTTTTCCACGAGTTATAGGATTTGTATTCGCCTTTGTTCGTATTTCGTCGTAGGGTTGCTTTTAGCTTTGGTTTCGTCCAGTCTAAGGTACCTACCTATGTTACCCTTTTTTTAAGGGTAGGTTTTAGGTCTGTGGGATTGCCCTTATAAAAGATGTTTTACGTCTATAATTTTAATACATTTTATTTTATAAAATGTTTCTTAACAATTAAGGCAAGATAGCTCAGTCGGTAGAGCAATCGATTCATAATCGATGGGTCGTAGGTTCGATTCCTGCTCTTGCTAAATGTGGGGTTTTTTAACAATGGTTTACGAAGCTATCATTTGAATTCCGTCTAAGTTCGATGAGTGGTTAGCTTCCCTTTTGGCAGAAAATTCACCTCCAACTATTCCCCGTCTACCGGCGCCTCCCGCTGCACCGGCTGCTCCGACAGTTTCGCCAACAGAATCTTCTAGTCTTTTGGATTCTTTGTCTACATGGTTTAGCGGTGAAGCAGGTAGGTGCTATATTGTCTTATTAGTATCCGGTATTTCGTATTTGTATTATTGGAGGTTTTTTCCTACTTATTGGGGTTTTCTACGGGTTAAATTAGCTAACAACCGTTTTGATGGTTCAGATGCCGATAGTTTTATCGATAAAGTTCTTTCTTATTTGGATTCGTTTTGTAAAAATTCGAATGGTTTTTGGAGTTCTGAGGGGTTCGGTCGCAAATACGATTCGGTTTCTACCTTAGCTCATTTGGAAAAGCAAGGTTATTTGTCAGGTAAAGTTGTTGACACTTACAATGCTTTTTTTAAAAAACTTTTCTTAGCGTCTGATGTATCTTCTTCGTTAGAGTCTGGTATTGGAAGTTCGTATCTTCTATCAGATAATGTAACAATTTCAGAGCTTTTTACTAAATCGGAGTCTTTGTGTAAGTTTTATTTTAATCATTTAAATAGCATGATCGATTTGTACATCTCTTCATCAGATCATATTTTATATGTAGATCTGGAGACGTTGGACGCTTTCAATTGTTTCTTGGAAGCCTTGCGTGTATGGATCTGTGGTGGGTAATTAATTAAAGGGTGGATGGTAGAGTGGTTTAATACGTCAGATTTGAAATCTGAAGACTCGTTGGAGTTCCGGGGGTTCGAATCCCTCTCCACCCGTCTTATTTTTGTAATTTAAAAATATATAAACGTAAAGAGATAGGTTTTTTCGTGGGGTTCGATTCCCTATACGTTTCACGAAAGTCGAACATAACATAATGTTCGTTTTTCGATTTATTTATTGATATATATGTTGTATATCCTTATAGCTAGGTTGAAAATTTTATGTATTGTCGTTCCCGTATTGATCGCTGTAGCGTATTTTACATTAGCGGAGCGTAAGATGATGGCCGGTATTCAACGTCGTCGTGGTCCTAATGTTGTAGGTATTTGGGGTCTGCTTCAGCCGTTAGCAGATGGTTTGAAACTTTTTGCAAAAGAGTCTATTATTCCATCTCAGGCGAATACTTTCTTGTTTTTGAGGGCTCCAGTTTTGGCATTTATGCTAAGCTTGTTAGGTTACGCCGTAATTCCGTTTGATGAAGGTATGGTTCTATCTGATGTAAATAGGGGAGTCCTTTATCTTTTCGCTATTAGTTCGTTCGCGGTATATGGTATTATCATTGCTGGTTGGTCGAGTAACTCTAAATATGCTTTTTATGGGGCTATTCGTTCTGCAGCACAGATGATTTCTTACGAAGTTTCTATTGGTTTCGTTTTGGTTGGAGTTCTTCTATGTGTAGGTTCTCTAAATTTAACTAAATTGGTTGAAGCTCAAGGTGGTTCTGGGATTTGGTTTGTTTTCCCATTGTTCCCAATGTTTGTGCTCTTTTTCATTTCGGCATTAGCTGAAACCAATCGTCCTCCTTTCGATTTGCCGGAAGCGGAGGCTGAGTTGGTCGCGGGTTACAACGTTGAATATTCTGCCTTTGGTTTCGCAAGGTTCTTTTTAGGAGAGTATGGTAATATGATTCTAATGAGTATTCTAACAGTTTTGCTGTTCTTTGGTGGGTGGTTACCCCCATTGGATATCGCACCATTTACTTGGATTCCAGGATCTAGGTGGTTCGGTATTAAAACTTTGGTATTCATTTCTCTCTTCATTTGGGCTCGTGCTGCGTTTCCTCGTTTTCGAATGGACCAATTAATGCGTTTGGGTTGGAAAGTTTTCCTACCTTTGTCGCTTGGTTGGGTATTGTTTACATCTGGGGTGTTGCTAGGTTTCAACTGGCTACCTTAGATTCGATTCAATAAGAACGTCAATAACAAAAATATATATGGAGTCTACTAAGATTCAACGTCCTTTATCACCGCATTTGACAATTTATCAGCCGCAATTAACAAGTGTTTTATCCATTGTTCACCGTGGTACAGGTATTCTGCTGGTAGCCTTTTATTTAGGTTTTTTCGTATGGTCGGATCTAAGCTATGCTTTTGGTCTTTCGTATTACGTTTATATCGGGAGTTGCCTTTTCAGTCAATTTGCGATTTTCATTCAGTTGGTCGTTTTCTCTTGTATTTCTTATCATTTTTTCAACGGTCTACGTCATTTCCTGTGGGATAGCGGTTTCTTCCTAGATTTGAAGTCCGTATATTCTACTGGATACAGCGTAATCGGTAGGACTTTGTTTTTTATCGGTGTTTTCCATTTGGTTTCAAGCAATTCCGTTCCTGTTTTCAGGGGGTAAAATGGTATGTGATGTACGATAGGGTGAACGGTCGTTCGTCCAATAAAAATAACGTTAACATTTTTTCAAGATGTCAAATAGTACTACAAACAAAGGAAGTTTTGGTCATGAAGTTATGGCTGCAACAACCATTTTAAGGGGTTTGGTTTTCGTCAACTTTCTTATTTCTTTTTCCGCTGATAATCTTAGGTCGGTCTCGTCTTCTCTAATGGGATCTGTTGTTAGGATCTTTTTGGGTGCTCATATTTATACTGGTATGAAAGCGGTAATTTATGATTACATCGCGAACCCATCGGTTTCTTCGTTTTTCCTGTTTTGTTTTGGGATTTCGACTTTCAGGTGTCTCTCATTGAATATCGGTCTTAGGTTCGATAATTCTTTGGTTTAAGAAAAATTAGTCTTCGGTGGCTTGGTTCCTATTTCTGGTTTTTGTTTTGAGTTTTACATAGGGTATAATATATGACCATTTACGTTTTCACAAATTTATTTTTGTTTTCCATCGGTTTGGCTGGTGTTATGCTAAACCGAAAACATATTATTTTGATTCTGATGTGTAGGGAAATCATGTTGCTTGCGGTAAATCTAAATTTAATCGCATTTTCTGTGTTTTTGGATGATATCGTAGGTCAAATCTTTGCACTATTGGTTTTAACAGTAGCAGCAGCGGAGTCGTCTATTGGTTTAGCGATTTTGGTTGCTTATTACCGTCGTCGTGGGACCATTTCTGTAATGGGTCCACCCGTTCTGCGCGGTTAGCAATAGATATGTTATTAGCCGATCTACTTCGTGATCGGTAAAATTGTCGTAGCTCAGTTGGTAGAGCGCAAGATTACGGATCTTGAGCGCGTGGGTTCGATTCCTGCCGACAATGTTTTATGATTCGTATAAAGGAGCACTACGAAAATGTAGTACGTGAAGAGCTTGCCGTTTCGGGAAGTTCGTGTAACGTTCATGAGAGGCCTTCTATTTCTGGTATTTCTTTACATATTGGTTTAAAGAATTTCCGTTTCGATGGTTATCTTGTTGCTCCGAGGCTAGTACTTCAAGAATTATCGTTAGGTTCCCGTTCCAAGCTTTCGGTTTCGCGCTCGAGCGAGCCGGAGTTCGGGCTTCGTAAAGGGGCAGTTGTGGGTGTTCATTCGTCTATTTGGAATCGTTCGAGCATTTATCATTGCAGGGATCGTAGGGTTTGGAACTTAGCAGGTTTGGAAGATCGTACGTTTTCGGGCTGGCGCTATCGTACAAACATCGGCGGTTTCGTCGGGGTTCGTTCTCCGGTTCCTTTTTTCGAATATAACGATCTCCCTAATAAAGATTTAGCTATCGATGGTATCAATACATCGGGAGTTTTGGATTGGGTTTTCAAATTCGACCGCGAATTAGATACGAAAACAAATATTCGTCTTTTGCAGGGTTTATCTTTGCCCTTCGAAGAACCTATGGGTTCGAAAGGTAAACGTATGTTTCGTTCCAAAACAACACGTAAATTCATGAGCAAGCTTCGTAAGCAACGAATGAAACAACGTCGTTCTTAATTTGGTTTATTTGAGTAGTGGCCAAGTCGGTAAGGCGATCCCTTTTGGTGGGATAGATCGCTGGTTCGAGTCCAGCCTACTCATTGCTGTTTCTTTAGTAGCTCAGTTGGTTAGAGCGTAAGACTGTTAATCTTGATGTCGGGAGTTCGAATCTCTCCTAAAGAGCTAACAAGTTGTCTATTCATGGCAATTTCAAAGGTTGTATAATCACAACCTATTTGTGTTTAAAAATTTTAAGTATATAAACCGCGAGTATAGTTCAGTTGGATAGAATACTTGCCTTCCAAGCTAGAGACATGGGTTCGAGTCCCATTACTCGCTTTTACGCAAAACGGACTTGTAGCTCAATGGTAGAGCGTCGTGTTGATAACGCGAATGTTCCTGGTTCGAGTCCAGGCAGGTCTATCAATAGTTGTAGATGAATATGAATTTCGTTTTTACTATCAAAGATATCATCGGGGTAGCTTCTTGTGACAATGCTCAGCCTTGGCAGATTTTGTTCCAGGATCCAGCTTCTCCAGTGATGGAAGGAATTATCTCTCTTCACCACGATGCTATGTTAATTATTTGGTTGGTAATGGGATTGGTTATGTATATGATGGGTGCTACCATTTATTATTTCCGTAACTCAATTCACAAAAACCCTACCGATGTAGTTCATGGAACCTTTTTGGAAATCGTGTGGACAGTAATTCCTGCAAGGATTTTAGGTGTTTTAGCTGTACCTTCGTTCGCTCTTCTTTATTCTGTAGAAGAAGTACCGGATTCTACCATGACAATCAAAGCCATTGGTCACCAGTGGTATTGGTCGTATGAGTATTCGGACTATGCAAACGAGGAAGGGGAATCGATTGCTTTCGATTCTTATATGATTGCTGAGGAAGATTTGGTTCCAGGTAGCCTTCGTCTTTTGGAAGTTGACAACCGTGTAGTGGTACCGGTAAACACACATGTTCGTGTAATTGTTACCGCCGCGGATGTTCTTCATTGTTTCGCAGTTCCTTCTCTTGGAGTGAAGATTGACGCTTGTCCGGGTCGTTTGAACCAGACATCGTTCTTTGTTCAACGAGAAGGGGTTTACTATGGTCAGTGTAGTGAGATCTGTGGTATCAACCACGGGTTCATGCCTATCTGTGTAGAAGCTGTAAGCTTGGAAGACTATGTTGCTTGGGTTGCTGCTCGTCTAGAAGACGATGAGTAATTCGATACCTTGTTCCTTCGCATCGTTACAAAACAAAATAGTTTAGAATTTGCTTATGTTTGGAACTTTTTCTAATAAAAGCGCTGCTTCTGGTGGAGCAGCTGCAGCACATGTTCCTGCAGGAGCCTTTTATAATTGGGCTTCTCGTTGGCTATTCTCAACCAACCACAAAGATATTGGTACATTGTACATTATCTTCGGTACTTTTTCAGCGGTAGTAGGTACTACTATGTCTAGGGTAATGCGAATCGAATTGGCAGAACCCGGAAACGGTCCTCTTATGGGTAACGGACAACTTTGGAATGTTTTGATTACAGGTCACGCCTTTGTCATGATTTTCTTTTTCGTTATGCCTATGATGATTGGAGGTTTTGGGAACTGGTTTGTTCCTTTGATGTTGGGTGCTCCCGACATGGCCTTCCCTCGTTTGAACAACATTAGTTTTTGGCTACTACCACCAGCATTGATGATGCTGTTAAGCTCTGCTCTTGTAGAGAGTGGTGCGGGTACTGGGTGGACTGTTTATCCACCACTATCATCTGTTCAAGCCCACTCTGGTCCGAGTGTAGATCTAGCTATTTTTAGTCTACACTTGGCTGGTGCTAGTTCTATTTTGGGTGCTGTTAATTTCATTACCACAATTGTTAACATGCGTCCCGTAGGAGTAACTATGCATCGAATGCCATTGTTTGTTTGGTCAGTTTTGATTACCGCGGTATTGCTTCTATTGTCTCTTCCAGTTTTGGCGGGGGCAATTACTATGCTGCTAACCGATCGTAACTTCAATACGACCTTTTTCGACCCAGCTGGAGGTGGAGACCCCGTTCTTTACCAACACTTGTTCTGGTTCTTTGGTCACCCTGAGGTTTACATTTTGGTTTTGCCAGCATTCGGTGTTGTTTCTCACGTAGTAGCCACATTCTCGCGTCAAGCGGTTTTCGGTTATAGGGGAATGGTATATGCAATGCTAAGTATTGGTCTTCTAGGTTTCATTGTATGGGCTTTAAAATTTCAAAACCGTACCGTTTTTCTAACGGTAAAAACAAAACTAGGTAGGTCGCTGAAGATCTTTTTACTATATCAACATTTGTCAAAAGCTGAAACCAATTACGAGTAAGGCCCCTTCAACGAACTTTCGTTGGGGTTGCCTGTTTTTCGTTTTCAAATCAGCAAGGACGATGGCATCGTTCTTACAGAGGCGTGATGACATTTATGTTTTTGGTTCCTATTTGCAGAGGATGGATAGCTCAGTGGTAGAGCATTTGGTTTACACTCAAAATGTCGGGGGTTCGATCCCCTCTCCGTTCATGGATTGGAATATGTTAAATATAAATAAAACAAACAATAAGGATTTGTTATCGGATTACAATTCTTTTTCTTTTGTTTCCGTTATTCATATTATATCTTCTTCCAATAGCGAGATTTGGAAAGCTCGTTTTGGTTCTCTCTTACATAATTTTCATTCCGATGATGCTCCGCTTGGTTTGTATTCGGGGAAGTATGGGTTAAAATCCGGTTCTTCACGTTTTTCTACGTCAAACACTCTGAAATTCGGGAGTGACCAGGTTCTTGAAGATCCGGATAAGATAACAGATTTCGTTGATTCGGGGACTGTGGATGGTTACGACTCTTGGTTTATTAGCGATAATACTTATTTGGCAGACGGTCTTCGTATAGGCCTTTTGACCAAGAACAGCCGTGTTTGGCAGGTTTACACTCGTTTATGGGATAGGAAACCTTGGCGTAAACAATGGCCAATGTATATCTTACCTCGAAAACGTATTTCGGGTCCGTTTTCGTATGTCTCACACGGTCTTGGAGATTCCAAAGCTTTCCATAATCCATCTATTCTCGATCAGAAAACTTTTAGGGGTTATAAAGAAGAGGTTTTTCTTAGTTCATCGTATTTAAGTTATAGCAACTATTGGTTAGATAATGGATCACGTAACATTAAATATTTGGATTCATCCCATTTAAACAAATGGAAATATTAAGTTCGAATTGTTTCATCCGGTATCTCCTTGTGAAAAAGGTTTCTATACACAAATTGCGTAATATAAGGGTATGGTGTAGGTTTGTTTACCTACCCTTATAAAAAGAGTAACGTAGGTACCTGCCTTGGATGTTGGGTATTTAAGGCTAAAAATTCTTTTCATATATAAACAAAAATGATTTTTTCTGTAAATAGGTGCAAGGTAACGTCCGTGTGTCGTTTTCATTATACCTATTTTTCAAATCAAACGTAGAAAGGATTAATCATATCCTTTTCAACGACATTGCATCATATGTATACCGTTGGACTTGATGTAGACTCGCGTGCTTACTTTACAGCAGCAACCATGATTATTGCGGTACCTACAGGTATTAAAGTATTTTCATGGATTGCTACTCTGTGGGGTGGTTCTCTAGAGTTTTACACACCAATGATGTTTATTTTAGGGTTTATTTTCTTGTTTACTTTAGGTGGTGTTACAGGGGTTGTTTTAGCTAACGCAGGTATCGATATTGCACTACATGATACGTATTATGTAGTTGCGCACTTTCATTATGTTCTAAGTATGGGGGTAGTTTTTGGTCTTTTCGGAGGTTTCTATTATTGGGTAGGTAAAATTACCGGACGTCGTTATCCAGAAATGTTGGGTCAAATCCATTTCTGGAGGATGTTTATTTCGGTAAATATTACCTTTTTCCCAATGCACTTCCTAGGACTAGCTGGAATGCCACGTCGTATTCCCGACTATCCGGATGCTTATGCAGGGTGGAACTTGGTTTCGTCGTTTGGATCTGCTATGTCAGGTATTGCTTCTATTCTTTTCTTTTATATCTTGTATGTTACTTTGACAGGAGATGAAGGAGTAGATGAACGTAATACTTGGGATTTCGAGGATGAGAGCGAACGTGCGTTGCGAAGTGTAATTTCAAATTTGAATATGCCATACCATGTTCGTTTTTGGTTCGTCAAGAACGAAGAACGTGGTTGGTGGTCTAGTTTTACGAAAAAAGATTTAACGATTACCAGTCGCGAAAGCAATGCGATTGTTCGGGAGTATCTCAACTCGTAGATCAGATGATAAGATCCGTGTGGGATTCGAATATAAGAACGAACAAAACTTTTAAATATGGGGGTAGGTTTTTAAGCCAATAGCTTGCCCGTTTAAAGGGGCTGTCGTAGGTACCTACCTTGGTTGTTGCGTTTTAAGGCAAAATGGGTTGATTCGTTCGTTTTTATTATTGATCCATTACGACTCATCAGAGTATGGCGCAGTTGGTAGCGCGTCCGGTTTGGGACCGGGAGGTCGAAAGTTCGAATCTTTCTACTCTGATGTTTTGGGGGCATAACTCAGTCCGGTTAGAGTGTTGGATTGTCATTCCAAAAGCCGCGGGTTCGAATCCCGCTGTCCCCGTTTAAAAACAAAAACAAACGTCTATGAAAGAACGTTGGGTACAAAATCCTATTTTATCTATTGGGAATACACATATTGTAGACTATCCTACACCGACAAACATTTCTTATTTGTGGAGTTTTGGGTCTCTAGCAGGTATGATGCTAGTAATTCAGATTGTTACCGGTATTTTTCTGGCTATGCATTATACTCCTCACGTAGATTTGGCTTTCGCTAGTGTAGAGCATATTATGCGAGATGTGAATTATGGTTGGCTTGTTCGTTATTTGCATGCCAATGGAGCTAGTTTCTTCTTTATTGTAGTTTATCTTCATATCTTCCGAGGTCTTTACTATGGAAGTTATATGCATCCTCGTGAGCACCTTTGGGCTTCGGGAGTAACCATTTTCTTGTTGATGATGGCTACCGCCTTTATTGGTTACGTTTTGCCTTGGGGTCAAATGTCTTTCTGGGGGGCAACGGTAATTACCAACTTGGTTTCTGCGGTTCCAGGTATTGGTGATTCAATCGTTGGTTGGCTTTGGGGAGGGTTTACTGTAGATAATCCTACATTGAACCGTTTCTTCAGTTTGCATTATCTTTTACCGTTTGTAATTGCTGGTTTGGCATTGGTTCATTTGGTTCTATTGCACCAAGGAGGGTCTAACAACCCACTAGGTGTAGATTCGAAAGGGGATAAAATTCCATTTTATCCGTATTTTTATGTTAAAGATCTTCTAGGTTTTATTTTGTTGATGTTTTTCTACGGCCTTTTCGTTTATTGGAGTCCAAATAGTATGGGTCATCCCGACAACTATATTCCAGCAAATCCAATGGTAACACCGGCGCATATTGTTCCGGAGTGGTACTTTTTGCCTTTCTACGCGATTCTTCGTTCTATTCCACATAAGTTGGGAGGTTTTGTCGCAATGATTGCAGCTATTTTGGTTTTAAGGTTGCTTCCTTATATTCATAATAGCGAGGTACGTAGTTCTGCTTTCCGACCTATTTATCGTAAATTTTATTGGCTTTTTATTGCTGATTATGTTATTTTGGGTTGGATTGGTCAAAACGAAGTTGCTTATCCGTATGTTGAGGTTGGTCAAGTTGCATCTGTATATTATTTCGCTTTCTTGCTAGTTATTATTCCGTCTAGGGGTTATAGGGAGCAGAAAATGATGCGTCTACAAGCTTAACAGTCTTGGTCAGTAACGTAATTCATGTATTCTTTTTAGATATTTTTTATAAATCAAAAGTCCCTATCGTCTAGTGGTTAGGACTCCAGGTTTTCAACCTGGCAACGAGAGTTCAATTCTCTCTAGGGATGTTGGCGATTGTAGCTCAGTGGTTAGAGCGCCGGTCTGTGGCTCCGGAGGTCGAAAGTTCAAATCTTTTCTTTCGCCCAATTTAGGGATCTTTATGGTCCTTTTTATTTTATATGACAAATAACAAAGTACATAATACAAGGAATTATCAAATGCATCCTTTTCATTTGGTCGATCCTAGTCCATGGCCAAGGGTTGCCGCTTTTGGAGCGTTTTGCGCTGTAACAGGTGGTGCTATGGCAATGCATGGGTACAAAGGAGGAAGCTCTCTATTAACCATTGGTTTCTTTCTTATTCTTTACGTAATGTTTTGTTGGTGGCGTGATATCGTACGTGAGGGTACTTACGAAGGTCAGCATACTATGTGGGTACAATTGGGCCTACGTTTCGGAATGGTACTATTTATTGTTTCGGAGGTTATGTTTTTCTTCGCCTTTTTCTGGGCGTTCTTTTGGGCAAGCCTTGCTCCGGTACCTGAGATTGGTTCCGTTTGGCCTCCTAAAGGTATCGAAGTATTCAATGCTTGGGAAATTCCATTTAGGAATACTTTAATTCTTAGGAGTTCGGGAGCGACTTGTACTTGGGCACACCACGCTATCGTTATGGGAGATAAAGCAGCTTCACGTACTGCTTTGGTTGGTACTCTAATTCTAGCAGTTGCCTTTACAGGTTTTCAAATTTATGAGTACAATCATGCAGCGTTTACTATTTCGGATGGTGTTTACGGTTCTTGTTTTTATAGGGCTACAGGATTTCATGGTTTCCATGTTTTCATTGGAACTTGTTTCCTAAGTGTATGTCTATATCGTTTGCTTGCGCATCATTTCACTCGTGAGCATCATTTTGGGTTCGAAGCAGCCGCTTGGTATTGGCATTTCGTTGATGTTGTTTGGCTATTCCTTTTTGTTTGCGTTTATTGGTGGGGAGGTCGTTAATCTTTTAGATTTTCTATTTTCGTTCAATTACGTTTTTTAAATTGGGAAGTCAAAGAGCAAAAAATCAAAAATATATATTTCGATATGAGTTCTAGCATTATTGCAAGTCCATTAACTCAATTTGAGATTATTTCTCTTGTCGGGCTGCGAGGAGGCAGTTTCGACATTTCTTTTTCTAATAGTTCGTTGCTAATGCTTTTCGTTGTAACTTTTGGTATCGTTTTTTATCAAACACAAGTTGCTAACGGAGGTGGTTCTATTGTTCCAAACCGTTGGTCTGTAGTAGGTCAAGGTACATATAATATGGCTTATGGTATGGTTGAAGAGAATACTGGTAAAGAAGGAGGTGTTTTCTTTCCTTTCGTTTTCAGTATTTTCGTTTTCGTTCTTGGTTGTAACGTATTGGGTCTAATTCCTTATTCTTTTACTGTTACAAGTCATTTGATCGTAACTATTACTCTAGCTTTCATGATTTTCCTAGGAAAACTAATCGTTGGTTTCCGTCGTCACGGTCTTCACCTATTTGGTCTTCTTTTACCAAGTGGTGCACCAATGGCTATGGCACCTTTCATGGTTTTGATTGAATTGATTTCATTTAATATTACAGTTGTTTCGCTTTCAGTACGACTTTTTGCGAACATGATGGCTGGTCATATTCTTTTGAAAGTTCTAGTTGGTTTCGCTTGGACCATGATGTTGGGTGGTTTCGCCCTTTATCTTGCTCATTTCTTACCTCTAGGAGTTCTATTTTTGCTTTACGGTTTGGAAACAGGTGTAGCAGTAGTACAGGCTTATGTATTTAGTCTACTAACTTGTATTTATCTAGCGGATGTTTTGGAAGGTTCTCATTAGTTTTTGTAAAAAAACATTTACAAACGAGAGGGAAATTTTATTTAATATCAAAAACGTTACCAATTTTTATAGAGGCTTTGTTTTAGGCCCAATTAAATTTTTGGTTTTTATAACGATGGTTCAGTTGCAAACAGAGTATTTTTATGTCTTGGTTTTTGTCTTTGTAAGTATGATTCTAGCTCTAATCTTATATACTCTATCATATACTATTGCTATTCGTACCGATGATGCCGAAAAACTATCGAGTTATGAATGTGGGTTCGAAAGTTTTGATGACGCTCGAACCACTTTCGATGTTCGTTTTTACCTAATTGCTATTCTTTTCATTGTTTTTGACCTTGAGGCTGTTTATCTTTTCCCGTGGGCAGTATCATTAAGTCAGAGGAACATGGAAGGTTTTTGGGTAATGGTAGATTTCTTGTTAGAATTAGGTATTGGTTTCTGGTATGCTTGGCGTGTAGGTGCTCTGGAGTGGGAGTAGAACGTCTTTAATTTGGCAACTATTTATTTTAATATGATATTACGATTTAAACAATCGATATGTTGGGTCCTTTAGAGTGAAAGCTCTTTCTTCAATGATTTGCCAGCATAGTTTGTTTTTACAGGGAATGTCCGATCTATTGTTGGTCGGAATATATTTTATATGTTAAGTTTAGCTAAATTTCTTCTTGAGGAACATTTAATTATGTTCAGGATCGCTTTACCTATTTTAGGTTCCGCGATTGTTTTGATTGCTCCTATTCGATTCTCTCGATTTAGGGGTGTTTTGGTTTCTTGGCTTGTTTTTCTTTTTTCGTTATTGCTTTGGGTAAGGTTTGATCGTGGTACAGCAAAGTTTCAGTTTGTAGATACATACGATTGGTTAGTTGGTTCTGCTAATTTTCAAGTCTCGTTTGGTGTAGATGGTATTTCACTGTTTTTCATCTTGTTGACAACAAGGTTGATTCCTTTATGTCTTTTGGCAAGTTGGGATGCAATCCGTATTCACGTTAAAGAGTATATCGTAGCGTTTCTTTTAATGGAGTCTATGCTTTTGCTTGTTTTTAGTGTCTTGGATGTCGTTGTATTCTATATTTTTTTTGAAAGCGTTCTAATTCCCATGTTTACCATTGTAGGTATTTGGGGGTCTCGTTCTCGTAAAATTCGTGCAGCGTATATGTTTTTCCTTTATACATTGGTAGGTTCGGTTTTGATGCTTTTAGCTATCTTAAGGATCTATTTCGAAGCCGGTACTACCGATTACCAAACATTATTGGTAACTGACTTTTCGTTCGAACGTCAACGAATTCTATGGATCGCTTTCTTCGCGTCTTTCGCGACCAAAGTACCTATGGTTCCTGTTCATATTTGGCTTCCAGAAGCTCATGTTGAGGCGCCAACAGCAGGATCTGTTATTCTAGCTGGTGTTCTTTTGAAACTGGGTACTTATGGTTTGGTCCGTTTTTCGTTGCCACTATTTCCAGCTGCAACCGTTTACTTTACACCGTTCGTTTATGTCATGGCAGTTTTGGCAGTTGTTTACACTAGTAGGACAGCTATTCGTCAGACGGATATGAAGCGTATTATTGCTTACGCAAGTGTAGCTCATATGAACGTAACACTATTGGGTGTTTTCTCTTTAACCGTTCCAGGTGTAGAAGGTGGTATTTACCAAATGCTTTCTCACGGTATCGTTTCGAGTGCTCTATTTCTTTGTGTTGGTGTAAGGTATGATCGTCATCATACTCGTCTTTTGAAGTATTATGGTGGTGTTGCTCATGCTATGCCTATTTACGTTACTTTGTTCAGGATCTTTACTATGGCGAACATCGCTTTGCCAGGTACAAGTAGTTTTGTTGGTGAGTTCTTGATCAGGTTAGGTGTTTTCAACGTAAATACTGCGGCTGCTATGGGAGGTGCTACAGGAATGGTTTTGGGGGGTGGTTATGCTCTTTGGCTTTATAATCGTGTAGCTTATGGAAACGTTAAAACCCAATATTTTGGAGTTTTCGATGACGTAAGTAAACGTGAATGGGCTGTTCTAGCTCCACTTGCTTTCATTACTATTTTTGGAGGTATCTATCCTGAGCCGTTTTTGGCTACAATCCATGTAAGCGTTTCGAATTTGATTGAACAAGTTCACAGGGGGTCTGCTCTATATGTATAAACGAGCAAGTTTCGATTTTATTATAAATCTATCTTGTTTCCGTTTTAAAAACCAATTTCGTTTAGGGGAATATCGGAAGTTCGAGTCTTCCTTGGTTTCATATGAAACATTTCAATAAGGGTACTTTATCATCTCGTCATGTTGTTGCGGTAGATCGTAGTGAATGTTCTCGTAAATCGGGAGTTAAGAAACTTACATCTTTTCAGAAAATCAAAAGTGGTCGTAATAATACTGGACAAATCGTTGTTCGTCATCGTGGTGGGGGCGTTGCTCGTCGTCTCCGTTCTGTATCTTGGAATGCGTCATCGGGTTCATACAAAGTTCTTCGTTTGGAATACGATCCAACCCGAAGTAGTTGGTTAGCTCTTCTTGCCGATTCTAAGGGTAAGCTATCTTACCGTATTGCTCCTTCGAATTGTTCGTCGGGTTCCAATATGGATGTATGGTCCACTCTTCACGAAGCGATGGATTCGAGTCCTGATCGTTATACGGGTGAACGTAGCGTTCAACGCCATCGCTCGGACGGTAGCGTTACTCTTCCTATAAAATACATTCCATCAGGAACGTCTGTTCATGGTATCGAAAGGTCGCCAGGGATGGGGCCGCTTTATGCTCGTACGGCGGGTAGCAAGGCAACTCTTTACCGTACAGATAAGGAGGGGTATGTCCATATCGTTTTACCATCGGGTGAAAGCCGTTATTTTCCAGAAGACTGCTTAGCGACCTTTGGCTCGGTAGGTGTGGAAAATCATAAGTTGGAAGTTTTAGGTAAAGCGGGTCGTCGTCGAAACAAAGGTTTCCGTCCTCGTGTCCGTGGAGTTGCCATGTCGCATCATGATCATCCTATGGGGGGCGGTGAAGGCCGTTCTAGCGGAGGTCAACCTAGTGTATCGTTTACAGGTAAATTGGTTCATTGGAATCCTACTCGCAGTAGGAAGAAGAAGAAAAACGATAAACTTTTAATTTCTCGTCGCTCGAAATAGTACAAACAATTTTCGGTTTGATTTTTTCATTATAAATAAACAAAAATGGTTTTTACCTAAAATGCCACAATTAGATAATTTAACATATCTTCCCCAAGTTTTCTGGGTAGTTGTTTTCTTTAGCTTCTGGTACGCTTTATCTTCTCTTTGTATTTTGCCGTCAATTCTACAGAACGTTAATACTCGTCAATTGATGTTGACTCAAACCAACGAAGATGGTTCGGGTGCTTCTGAGGGATTGACTAACGTATTCAACGCTGTAGCTCAAAGTTCATTTGCAAATGGAGAAGAAGAAGCTGCGGATCGTCACGCTTCTGTTTCAACATCTCGTGGATCTTTGTTCTCAGGAGAAGTTCTTTGTAATTCATTGAAAAATTCAAAGATTTAAGGGTTGTTTCAACATTGCGTTATAGAAAACAAAGAAAAAACAAAACAAGTCTCTTCGTTTGAAAGAAGTGGACTCATCAAAACATACAAAATGGCATCGAAATTTTCGTTAATTCGTTCACCTCGAAAGCCGAAATCATTCAAAACTATTTCACGTGCACTGGATAAGTGTCCACAACGTAAAGGAGTTTGCATTCGGGTGATGATTCAGCATCCAAAAAAGCCCAATTCTGCTCACCGTAAAGTTGCTCGAATCCGTTTGACAACAGGAGGTTACGTTACCGCTATTATTCCCGGTGAAGGTCATAATCTGCAGGCACACTCATCCGTAATGATTCGAGGTGGTCGTGTTCGGGATAGGCCTGGTGTCAACCATAAAGTTAGGCGTGGTGTTTTGGACTGCGCACCGTCCGTTGGTCGTAAACACAAACGTTCTAAATATGGGATGCGTCGTCTATAGGTTAGATGTATTTCTGAGTTTTCGTCCTCTATAATTTGCAAATTTCCCCCAGTTTGCAAACCAAAACAATGGGGGGTTTGGGGGGTAAAGACCAGAGGTCTTTCGAAAAAAATATATGAATTCATTTTCTGGATTTCACAAGTATACATGCCCGTTATTCAACATGCGTTGGTGGCGATCTTGGTATGCAACCATAAAGTACCTTACGATTCTCGATTGGGTTTGGACCAAAACTCAAAAGAAGTTCGGTAATGTCTTCTCGACAGCCGGTAGTACGTTTATAAGTTCTAAGGATGTGGGGAGGTTCAGTTCTAGCAGCTTCTATGTCTTTGCATCGTTGGATGCTTTGATTCAGAGTTTAACCGTTCTACGCGCCAAAACGCTGATGGTTATGGAAGTTCAGGAGCGTCTAATTTACTTGTTGTCGTTGGATTCTTCTCAGGAAGTTTGGTCTAACAGCAGTGTAATGCGTTTATCGTTCTATCGTGAACTACGCAAAAGGTCTAAATTGACAAGTTTGATTCAAACTCACTCCAATGATAGCATTTTTGAAGAATTTGCTGAAAGCTTGGATGAGTTTCGTTCGGCAATGTTCCAGAGGTACTTCCGTTACTCGGATGAAGCGAATCTGGACACTTCAACTTTAGGTCGAGTTCCCACAGCAAACATATGGCACCACGGGTTCAACACGCAAACCGCTGCGGGTGGTCAGCGTGGAGGTAAATTAATTATTGGTGGCCGCTTGCGGGGTATTTCAGTAGAGGATTTAGATCCTGTAGAAGGGAAATACTTCACCATATCGCGTATTATGTGTGAGACTTTGCCTAATAGCTGGGATGATACAAAAAACCTGTTTACAGATCCTTCGGGGTTCCATCGTTTTTTGGGTTGTTCTATGAAAGAAAGCGTTCGTGTCGGTCGTCGTTTTCGCTATAATTTTTTAGTAGACACTCAGACCAACCCAGAATTTTCTATTCTCGGTTTGCATTCACGTAGGATTACTTATATTTATCTTTCGGAAAGTTACGCCGCCGACAGGTTTTCCATTTCCAAAAAGATAAAAAAGCTTATTTGTCTACTTTCTAGTTCTGAAAACCGGCATTTGTTCGCAGGTTATGTTTCTTCGTTTTCATCTAGGGTAGATATCGTGGACGGATTGAAGGATAAAATACCTGTTTAAAAGTCGTTTAGCTCTAGATTGGCTTACACCAAGGTAGGTACCTACAATGGTCTTTTTCAGCGGGTATGTTATAGGTCTGGAAGGGCGACCCTATTTGGGGCTTTTTCTTTGCTTCAGTCTGTCCATATACATATGGAAACACCAAATGATTGGTTTCGAAAAAGATTCAGTAGCATCATCGGTCTCTAAAGGTTTTTCGGTCTCCGATTCATCCTCTTCGGGTTCGTTAAGCGCTTTGCACCCTGTTGGTCTAAATAGGGATAGTTTAGCGTTTTCTCACTTTTATGAGTGTATAGGAAACGAAATCAGTTGGAGGACCGATGATTACGAGTATATACTTCTAGAAGAAGAGGAAGAGCGTCCTAAATTACATGAACATTCTTGGATTTATCGTCGTCTTTTCTTCCTTAATTCACGTTCATCGTTTCTTTTATGGTTTCATTGTTGGTTATCTATAGAGTTCTTGGTTATGGCACTTTCCCGTGACAACGAGCTTTTTAAAAGCGTTCATCTGGAAACACGCGAAGACCTTTTTACGGTGTGGAGTTCTTTATCTTCCGGTTCGTGCCAGCATTTAGAGAGGTTAATGGATCTTATCCGTTTGGATCTACGGGATGTCTCCGACAAATACCGTTCGGATAGGTTGGCCTTATCTTATGGGGGAGGGTCTTACTATGATCGTTCCAATCTTTATGAAGAGCATGGTTCCTTCCGTATTGATGACAATCGTGTGTTAGAGCTTTTGGAAAGGTATCAACAGAACGAGGACCGTTATAGGTCCTTTTTCGAGTCTGTCTTTCCCTGTTCTTTCAAAGATTTTCAGCAAGTCCTTTTTTTAGGTTCCGACGAATTCGATAAATTCGATTATAGTCCAATTAATCTTAACTTACATCGTGAAGATCTTTTGGATAATACCATGGGTCACTTTTTTCGTATGAAATTAGTTGCCTCGTGCGAGATCGGCTGTTCGTTAGAATTTGACAAATTCGTTTTCAACTTGAATAAAGTGAAAAATCTTTGTTCAGAGCGTAATAGTTTGTTATCTTCTTTGGCGGAAAAGACTCTGTATATTTTATCCATGGATTCTTCATCAGAGACGTTGAGTTCTGGAGATATGTTTAATTTGAAAAAGAAGAGTTTCGATATTCTTTTTTCTCAAACACATAAAAACAAAAAGAAAGATTGCAAATGTATTTGTTAATCGTTTTATTACCTTGTATAGGAGCTATCATGGCTGGTTTTGGAGGTCGTTACATCGGTGGTCTAGGCGCTGGTGTTAGGACAACTTCTTTATTAGTTATGTCGTTCCTTTGTTCTTGTGTAGCTTTTTGGGAGGTAGGTTTCGCTGGTAGTGGGGCTTACTTTCAAGCTTTAACTTGGATGGATTCCGAGTTGTTTTTCGCTTCATGGGGGTTCATGTTCGATTCTTTGACTGTTACCATGTTGATTGTGGTAACAGGTGTTAGTTCGCTTGTTCATTTGTATTCAACAGGTTACATGTCGGAAGATCCGCATTTACCTCGATTTATGTCTTATCTAAGCTTTTTTACCTTTTTCATGTTGATCTTGGTAACGGCAGACAACTTCGTTCAGATGTTTGTTGGTTGGGAGGGCGTTGGTCTTTGTAGTTATCTTTTGATTAACTTTTGGTTTACTCGTCTTCAAGCTAACAAAGCGGCTATCAAAGCTATGTTGGTAAACCGTGTCGGTGACTTCGGCTTGGCTTTGGGAGTTATGGCTGTTTATTTGGAATTTGGTTCGGTAGATTACGCTACCGTTTTCGCATTGGCACCGACCGCTATTGGAAATTCGTTTCTAAGGCTAGGTGTTCCAGTACCGGCTTTAACCGTTATTTGTTTGCTTTTGTTTGTTGGTGCTGTAGGTAAGTCAGCGCAAAGGGGGCTTCATACATGGCTGCCCGATGCGATGGAAGGTCCAACTCCCGTTTCTGCGCTTATTCATGCAGCTACAATGGTTACCGCGGGTGTGTTCCTTTTGGCTCGTTGTAGTCCTCTTTTCGAGTATGCTCCAACCGCTTTGACCGTGGTTACGGCGTTGGGTGCTATGACTGCATTAATGGCGGCGACAACCGGACTGTTGCAAAATGATATGAAGCGTGTAATTGCGTATTCGACATGTTCTCAGTTGGGTTATATGGTTTTCGCTTGTGGTGTGAGTAGTTACTCGGTAGGTGTTTTCCACTTAGCGAACCACGCGTTCTTTAAAGCCCTTTTGTTTTTGAGTGCTGGTGCGGTTATTCACGCTGTTGCCGATGAGCAAGATATGCGTCGTATGGGTGGTTTGGTTCGTGCACTACCTTTTACATACGCTATGATGTTCATCGGTTCATTGTCGCTTATGGGGTTCCCGTTTAGGACAGGGTTTTATTCCAAAGATGTTATTTTGGAAATGGCTTATAGCCATTATTCTGTTGTCGGGCATTTCGCGCACACTTTGGGAACCATTGCTGCGTTCTTTACTGCATTTTATTCTATGCGTCTACTTTATTTGGTATTCCTTGCGGAACCTATGGGTTATCGTGTAGTTATTGAAGGAGCACATGAAAGTCCTCTTAACATGACTAGGCCTTTGGCTATCTTGTCTGTAGGTTCTATTTTCATTGGTTTCCTCTCTCGTGATTGGAGCGTTGGTATGGGTACAGATTTCTGGGGTACAGCTTTATTCGTTCTGCCAGAGAATCAAGGTATGGTTGAAGCAGAATTTTTGCCTACTTTGATTAAGTTGGTTCCTGTTATCTTCAGTATCTCGGGTGCTATTCTTGCTTATGGGTTCTACCGATATACGCCAGAAGCTTTGTTCGCGTACAAAGAAACAGCGTTTGGTCGTTCAATTTATACATTCCTGAATCGTAAGTGGCTGTTCGATAAAGTTTATAACGAATGGGTAGCTACACCAGTTTTACGTAGTGGTCATGATTTGACTTTCAAAGGTCTGGATCGTGGACTGGTTGAGACTTTCGGTCCCCATGGGATTTCGAGTGCGGTTTTGTCTCGCTCGAAAAAAGTTTCGTCTATTCAAACTGGTTTGGTTTTCCATTATGCATTTAGCATGGTTCTTGGGGGTACTGCTTTCATTGTTTGCGTTGCTGTTATGGACTTGGTTCCGTCGTTCGATCTTCGTATCGTTGCTCTTATGTTTGGGTTGATTGCGTTAGGTCGTCGTTAGAGTTAATCTCAAAAGGCTAGTTTTCATTACATTTATTTTAAAAAAGAAGTTTGCATGCATCCATTGGAGATGTTTGCAAATATTTATTTGTTATATGGTTGTTTCCACTGCAAGTTTAATGTCTATTTCCGCTTTAATGGTCGTTGTTAGCGGGAATCCAGTACATAGTGTTTTGTTTTTGGTTCTGACTTTCATGGGTGGTGGGGTTATGGTTTTGCTTTTAGGTGCTGAATATTTAGCTCTAACCATTTTGGTTGTCTATGTTGGTGCTATCGCAATGTTGTTTCTTTTCGTCGTAATGATGTTGGAAATTCGAGTTCCCCGTCTTTCGGAATGGGCACGTTTATTGCCCGTTGGTTCGCTTTTGATTTTGGCCTTCCTTTTAGAGGTTTGGCTGACCATTTCAGGTGACCTTGTTCCGAATTTGGGCTTGGATGTTCCTGCTCCGGTACATTGGTCTCATGAATTGGATTCGGTTCCAACTTTGCAAATTTTCGGACAAGTTTTGTATGTTCGTTATGGTTACTATTTTTTGGTAGCCGGTTTGGTTCTTTTGGCCGCTATCGTCGCAGCTATTGTTCTTACCGTAAACGCTCGTACACGTGTAAAGCGTCAGCATCTTTTCGAGCAGTTAAGTCGAAACAACGATCTTTCGATTTTCCTTGTTCGCGATATGTAGCGAATTGTCTTAGAACGGAGTCACAGACACAAACACAAATAAGATAAGTCGCAGTAACTCAGGGGTTAGAGTGGAAGATTGAAAATCTTTTGGCCGGTGGTTCAAATCCACCCTACGACATTTATGCTTTGTGATCAGGAGGGGAAATCCTTTTTTACCGTTTTTCCTCCGGTGTATAAAAGATGGAGCTTCCGTGGTGGAATCGGTATACACATGAGTTTCCTAAACTCACTCCTTAACGGATTGCGGGTTCGACTCCTGCCGGGAGCATTCCGTACGAACGAGGCCAGGGTGGTGGAATTGGTAGACACGCTGGATTTAGGATCCAGTGCTATAAGCGTGCGGGTTCGATTCCCGCCTCTGGTATTTTGAGGTTTT
>JACLAC010018333.1_pt1 | contig 32773 bp, 28 predicted proteins | sample 8027881 | NCBI WGS metagenome assembly JACLAC01 (sample SAMN15725517, study PRJNA655200) | protist metagenome | isolation source: fluorescence activated cell sorting (FACS) single amplified genomes of... | place: Spain: Blaines Bay Microbial Observatory, Mediterranean Sea | collected 2016-01-19 | reverse complement strand
TTAATTTATCCAAGTTTTCTTCCTCCCTACAAAACACTGGCAAATTATTTTTATTCTCAGGATAATTTTGAAAATGCTATTTTGTTTGCCAAAGAAGGAATCAAGTTTAACCAATCTCAGTCAGATTTGTACCATGTGTTTGCAATGGCACTGAAAGAAATTGGAAAATTGAAAGACGCAATTCAAGTAATGGAGAAAGGCTTGAAAGTAGGCGGTCATATCCCGATAGAAATGTATCATGAACTTGGCCTACTATATGATAATTTAGGGCAGTTTAGTTATGCTAAGTCGTATTATCAAAAAGCATTGTCAGTTGACCCTGATTATTATCAGTCTAAGTTTAATTATGGTCTGCTTTTATCTCGATCAGGTTTTGTAGATGAATCAATTCTCACTTTTGATGAATTGCCATTTCTTGATCGGAATGGATACGAAGCTCTTTTGTATGCACTTGCTTGTCACCCGGAAAAACATCGACACCTTCCTCTTTACTTGAAAAAATGGCCCAAATTGTATGCAGGTCATATGGTAACAACATCTACACACTCAAAAAAAAATAAGCAACAAAAAATTCGAATCGGTTATGTCTCTGCTGACCTTAGGAAGCACCCCATAGCACATTTTATGGCGGGTATTTATTCTCATCATAATAAAAATGAGTTTGAGATTTATTCTTACTATAATGGCATGAATGTTGATGATTACACATCTCAATTTAAATCTCAATCAGACCAATGGCGTAATATCCGGTCACTTTCGGATCAAGAGTTAGAATATCAGATAAAAAAAGATCAGATTGATATACTCATTGATCTTTCTGGTCATACAAGTCACAATCGATTGCCAGTTTTTGTTGCTAAACCAGCACCAGTACAAGTCACGTATCTCGGATATTTGGCTTCTACGGGAATACCACAAATAGATTATCGGCTGATTGATGGGTATGCTCGACCTGATTTTGGTATAGAGAAATTGATCGAACTTCCAAATTGCTACTTGTGTTACCAACCGATTGAATCAGCCATCTCAGCTAGTATTAACGCACAATCTAAAAAAGGGTATGTGACTTTTGGTAGTTTTCATCGTTTATCTAAAATTCACGATCATCTGATGAGTGTTTGGTCTGAGATTTTGTTGAGGGTGCCGGATTCAGTACTCTTGATGAAGACGAGATATCTCGATGATCCCGAAATAAAAACGAAACTCTTAGATAAGTTCATTGATGACGGTATTGATCCAGAAAGGATTGTTTTTAAAGGTCATGCTGAGTCCTTAACTTCCCACCTCTCTGCCTACGATGACATTGATATTATGCTGGATGCATTTCCATATAATGGAACAACAATCACCTGTGAGTCTTTGTGGATGGGTGTTCCGGTCGTAACTGTAGCTGGCGATGTACATTTTAGCCGTGTAGGGGTTAGTATCAATACCAATGCTGGGCTTCCTGAGTTAATCGGAAACGATGAAAGTGAATATGTCAGGATTGCCTCAGCTTTGGCGCAAGACTATGACCGGTTGGCTAAATATAATTGCCAATTGAGAAGACAATTTTTGGATTCACCAGTTTGTGATCCGGTCTCTTTTACTCAAAACTTGGAAATCACCTACAGGAAGATGTACCATGGTTGGCTCTTATCAAACTAAGATCGTTCCATTAATCAATAAGAACACAATGTTACAAATAGCTTATCTACCGCATTATATAATCCATATCCTGTTGTTTTTCGATCCAAGCACAATCGATCAAGGTGAAAAATAATGTTTGATAATAAGTTGATTGTTTTGAAAGGAATATAGAAAGATGAAAATTTTGGTCACTGGTAATGCTGGACTGATGGGGGCTCGGTTTTGTGACTGGCTAATTGAGAATACTAACCACGATGTAATTGGCATTGATGATCTCAGCGGGGGTTATAAAGATAATATTCATCCGGAAGTTACCTTTATTCAACAAAATTTGCTCGATGATTTAAACTCGATTTTTGAACAGTATCAACCAGAATTGATTTACCACTTCGCGGCTTATGCAGCTGAGGGATTATCTCCGTTTATTCGCCGATACAACTATGAAAATAATTTAATTGCCTCAGTTAATTTAATTAACAACGCAATTAAATTCGGTGTTCAGCGGTTTGTATTCACCAGTTCGATGGCTGTTTATGGTGACACCGGCCAACCTCCTTTTAGTGAAGACCACCCTACCATACCCATAGACCCATATGGTATTGCCAAGCTTGCAGTAGAGAAAGATTTGAAGGTTGCATACGATCAGCACAGACTAGAATATACGATCCTTCGTCCACATAATTTCTACGGAAATAAACAAAATATATGGGATCGTTATCGTAATGTTTTAGGGATTTGGATGAACCAAATTATCAATGGAGAAAGACCCACAATTTTTGGTAATGGTGAGCAACGACGTGCATTTTCTTTCATTGATGATGCTTTAGTTCCGTTATGGAATGCCAGTCAAAAAGATGCTTGTATTGACCAAATAATTAATCTTGGTGGGGTCAAAAACATTTCCATTTTGGAAGCATGTTTGACAATGTTGAAAGTTACCGAATCTAATTTAGAGCCAATTTTCCTAGAAAATCGACATGAAGCTAAAAATGCATTTAGCTCTTGGCAGAAATCAGTCGACCTACTAGATTTTGAACACAAAACCGATCTAGAGGAAGGATTATCAAGTATGTGGCAGTGGGCTAAAGAACAGCCCAAACGACCACAATTCACTTGGACTGAGTATGAATTAAATAAACAGTTATACAATTTCTGGAGATGATTTTATTGAAAGTATTCTGATATGTCAAATGAAGCAGAACCTTTACACATCCCTGCATCTACAAACCAAGGTTTTTCAAGTTTAATTTTATAAAGTTTTTTTATTGATTCATCGATTTTATTTGTCAATCATAGATTAGCGATTGACTAAATTAATTTCAATTAGCCCTTAACTTTGTCGAGAGTTAAGGGCTAACTGGTAAAGTACGTATTACTTAATTGAAAAATATTGCTGAGTTTTGGTTTGCAACAAGTTTTGGATTAATTTTTTAAATAAATGAAACAAGGTTAAGTGGGTTTGTCTGTCTTTCGGTTCTACCAAACTTACATCGACAGAATCAGCGGATAAAAAATGCGCTCATACGACGATCTAAATATTCTCTTTTCATCTCACTATTCTGATGATTATATCAGAGTTCCACAATTTTCATCTCGACAAGTCACTTCTGGCCCCTTTTGTAAAGATAAGAGTAATGGTAATCAACTAGTTTCTTTACAAACACCTGTAGGGCAATACGATATTCGTAAAATTATCGATAAACTTCCAAACGATCAGAAGCCAGAATTGCTAATCGTAAAAGCCGATGCAACCCGAGTAAATCATCCTATAAATGTTGCTAATTTACCAATACCTAAGCTCTTAATTATTGGTGACACCATGCATCAGCGAAGGCCAATCCAGACGATGTTAAGCTATGCCATAGATCAAAAATTCGATTATTATGTCGCAGACCATTGCAGAAGACACCTACACTTTTTTCATCAAGTTGGTATTAACGCCCATTGGTTACCAGGCGTACTAACCCGGACTTGGGGTATTCCATTTCAACAAGTAAGAGAGATTCCTCTATCATTTGTTGGTCAAGCGGGTAGATTCCATCCTCACCGACAGTTACTACTGAATCGGCTAAAAAATGACAAATTTAGTTTATTGCAAACACGAGCTTCGCAGGAACAAGCCAGCCTGATTTATTCCAATTCGTCTTTGACGCTCAACCTAAGTATGATGGGGGATATAAATCTAAGAGTATTTGAAGCCTTATCGTGTGGCGGTTTTCTAATCACCGATAACGTATCACCCCAAGCTGGAAATGAAATATTGTTTAAAGACCAAGAGCATCTAGTTTTATTCAAAAATTATGAGGATCTGAAATCTAAGATTCAATATTATCTACAATACCCGGAAGAGGCTATTTCTATTGCCAAACAGGGGTACCAAGAGTTCTGGCGTAACCATTCACCGGATAAAAAACGTCAACAGTTACTGAGTTTAGTCTTTGAAGATGAGTTACTACCTTTCTATGATGGCAAAACAGATAAAAGATCAGTTGTTTTTCCCATAAAAACAAAAGAAAAAATAGCTGAACGGGTTCGTTCTTACGAATACATACAATCTATTCACCGAGTTGTAGAACAGCTAACGGTTTTGTTTTTAACAGGCTCTGATCAGGTTCTCTTATCCGATTTAGTGGATCTTCCAAGATGTGAATTACACTGTGCTTTCCAAGTTGATGATGATCTAGTGCATGCTAATGTTGCAGATCAAATTAGGACCTTCAAGATACAAAGTGGAATTAATACGTCTTTAGCGTTTGATATTGCCGTGATTGGTTTACAATCTGTTTCATCATCCGTTTCCATGAATTATCTCAAAAGAGCAAAGATCAAACGGATTATTGTTGCTAGTAGTCAAATTTCACCTCATTTGAATTTATTTTCTGAAATAGATCGCCAAATGCAGATTTTAGGTTATATCCCTCTCAAGCATGAGGGGGCAACTGTATACCATCTAAACACTCAGAAATAAGCGATTTAGATTTTTATATGATTAAGGTTGCACAAATCGGAGTAGGCTATTGGGGACCGAATTTACTAAGGAATTTGGTGAATAACCCCAAGTGTGAAGTTCGATCAGTTATTGATTTATCACCTGAGCGAAGATCTTTCGTTAGTGATCTATACCCACATATCAAAACGGGATCTGATGCTAACATCGTATTTGACGACGATGATATTACGGCCATTGTAATCGCGACACCGGCTCATACTCATTTCGAGTTAGTTATGAAAGCGCTTGATTCAGGTAAACACATACTTGTTGAAAAGCCCATGGCAACTTCGGTCGAAGAGATTAAATGCATCGATCAATTGGCTGAAAGAAAGGGTTTGGTTGCCATGGTGGGGCACACGTTCCTCTATAACAACTGTGTAAGATTCATAAAGACTTTGATTGACCAAGGAGAAATTGGCGTGATTCGTTACATATACAGTCAACGTCTTAATCTAGGCCGAATTCGTGGAGATGTGAATGCTCTTTGGAATTTGGCTCCACATGATATAAGTATTATCCAGTATTGGTTAAATGAACCTGAACCCACAAAGACAACAATGCATGGAATGTCTTTTGTCCAAAATAACATAGAAGACATTGCTTTTTTGAATATTATCTATCCCAATAACGTAATGGCCAATATACATGTTAGTTGGTTAGACCCACAAAAAGTGAGACGAATAACAATTGTAGGAAGTAAAAAAATGGTTGTCTATGATGATTTAGCTGAAAATAAAGTTGCCATTTTTGATAAAGGCATTGATAAAATGGCTGTTCTAGGTCAAAATATGGACTTTGATCAAGGGCATCCATTTACTTTCACCCATAGATCCGGTGATGTTGTTTTGCCTAAGATTGACTGGAAGGAACCTCTTCAGTTAGAAATTGATCATTTTTTGAATTGTATATTGGGTAATGATATTTGCTTGACTTCGGCGAAGCATGCCATGAAAGTGATTAGAATCCTACAATTAAGCTAAATAATGAGTAAGAAAATTCTATTTCTCGGTTCAAAGAAAATCGGTCTAGAGTGCTTAATATATCTTAACGAACACGCCCAACAGTTGGGTTGTGAGGTTGTTGGTGTTCTCTCGAATCATAGAGGAAATGAAATCAAACGCTATTGCGTTAATGCAAATATTATTATGTTAGATGATCTTGAGGCTCTAGAAAAATCAGACGATTTTGATATTGGAATTTCAGTTCAATATCACCAAATTCTCAAGAAGATCCATATAAATAAAGCAAAAGAAATATTTGTAAATTTACATATGGCTCCATTGCCCGAATATCGAGGCTGCAATCAATTTTCTTTTGCAATAATTGATCAAGCAAAAGAGTTTGGCACAACAATCCATAAGCTAGAAGAGAAAATAGACGCAGGCGCAATTTTATATGAAAAAAGATTTCCCATTTCTCCAAATGTATGGGTTGAAGATCTTTACGATCAAACTTTTTGCGCTTCATTGCTTCTGTTTAAAGATAGTTTAGACAAGATTGTTCGACAAGATTATACTCCAATACCACAATCTGAATTGATTGAAACAAGAGGTTCTTCTTTTCACTACAGAAAAGAGATTGAAACAATCAAAAAAATTGATCTAGCATGGCCTAAGTCTAAAATTGAAAGATACATTCGTGCGACTTATCATCGCCAGTTTTCACCTCCTTATATTATTATTGGTAATCAGAAGATTTTTTTTGCAAGTGAGGAATTGTCCGACCAAGCTTGATAAAAATCAGGAATTAATGTGAATATGCAAATCCCATTCGTTGACCTGAAAAGTCAATACCATTCCGTTAAACAAGAGATTGATACTGCGATAAAAAATGTTATTGATGAATCAGCATTTGTTCGAGGTTCCCATGTAAAATCTTTTGAAAAAGACTACAAGACCTTATTCGGGGTTGAACATTGCATTTCTTGTGGTAATGGTACCGATGCACTATACATTTCTCTCAAAGCCTTAGGGATTGGTCCTGGTGATGAAGTAATTACAACGGCTTTGAGTTGGATTGCTAGTTCTGAAGTTATTACCCAGTGTGGAGCAAAAGTAGTTTTTGCTGATATAGAAGCTGATTATTACACAATAGACCCACTAGATATAGAAAGGAAAATTACTAAAAACACGAAAGCTATAATTCCAGTACATCTTCATGGACAAGCCGCTAACATGCAAGCAATTATGTCAATTGCTGAGCAGTATAACCTTTACGTAATTGAAGACTGTGCCCAAGCTCACCTAGGCAAGTATAGAGGAGAAACTCTAGGTACTTTTGGAATTGCTGGTACTTTTAGTTTTTATCCTTCCAAGAATTTAGGCGCGTTTGGAGATGCTGGTGCGATTATTTCGAATGACGAAGCTTTTGCTATTAAGGCGCGTATGTTTGCTAACCATGGGGCAATTGAGAAACCAGATCACGTGTTGGAAGGTATAAACAGCAGAATGGATGGAATACAAGCAGCGGTTCTTTCTGTAAAACTTAATTATTTAAAAAAGTGGAATCAACAAAGGAAAAGAGTAGCTGACTCATATACGCAATTCCTATCACAAGTTCCTGACATTTTGCCGCCAAAAATTCGGTCAGATTCTCAACACGTCTTTCATCTTTATGTAGTGCAGACTAATGAACGTGACCAGCTCAGATCATACTTGTCGGATGAGGGAATTGACACGTCTATTCACTATCCAATAGCTCTGCCTTTTCTCGGTGCATACGATTACCTGAAACATTGTCCATCGGATTTCCCAGTTGCATTTAGTGTAACCCAAAATATTTTGTCTTTACCAATGTATCCCGAATTAGCCACCAATCAGTTAGAAAAGATATTAGATACTATAATTCAAAGGACCGTAAGAAAAAAGTAATTATCCAGAGAAGACGTGGAAAGAAACATCAGTGTCTAAGTATAAAAGCAATCTGAACCTGATTGCGAAAATATTACCTGATAATCTCGAGAAGTGAAAGTACTTACACCATGTTTCTAATGGTTTTGATCATCCTGTAAATATTAAAAAAGCGGACTTTCCTTTGAATTGATTGACAGTCTGTTGTTTGATTTTCATTGATTTGATAATCTTTTTTAAAGATTCCCTACGGAAATCTGCTTGCTGCCAGACTAATCAGATGCAAATATGAGTTGAATCCCTTCAACAAAATGATACTGACCATGCATTTTATAAAACTAATTTTTTACATTTTAAATCTACCTCAAAAAATGTATACTCTCCAGTTTACTTTTTGCGATTGATTTGTAAGGTGATTGGGAAATTGAAATACACGATGCGATCTTTCATATTTTTAACAAGATATTTGCCACTAAACTTAAAAAATTAAGCTTTATTTTCTTTCCAAAAAAGATTTTAAGTCCCTGAATCTTTATAACGCAGATTTATGTGACACATAAACGACCGGTAATATAATCATGATTTATTACAAAATAACCTGACGGGCAAAATGGGGATGTTGGTACTTTAACAATCAAAAATTGTTCATAATTATTCCTCTTTTGTGATGGAAGAGCGTAAGCGTAAATCATGATGACGTGAAAACTAACGTTATCAAATGCCCGGGTAATCTATGATGAGACTATATTTTGATTTTGAATTATTTAATAAAATCAAAAAAGCTCTTTTTCGCCCTTGTTTACCCATGGGCATTATTTTGTTGAAATTTCGACTAGCATTCACAGGAATGCTTGAATATTCCTTAATGATAGAATTAAGCAGAATAAAATTGATTCATCAGAGTATTAATAGTAGAATGGAATCAGCGCGTATAATGCTGCTTTGCCTTTGACCAACGACGTATGTGTTGTAATAAATAAAACTTTACAAAGCTCAGAAAAATCATGAACTCAATAACAGCTTTAATAGTAGTAAAAACTAGTCATTGAATCATGGATCAAGACTTAAAGAAAGCCCAATATTTTTTTCAAATCGGAAGATATGAAGAAGCACTGAAGATTGGATCTCATATTCTTGATAGTGGAAATCGTACCCCCCAACTATTACATTTACTAGGTCTTTGTTGTATTCATACAAACAGGTTTAATGACGCGGAAGAATTTCTTCATCAAGCCCTCATTTTTGAGCCCTTAAATGAAAAACATTGGCAGAATCTCGGATTTGTTTTTCACAAACTAGGTTTATTTGATCAAGGGTTAGAAGCGTACTCGAATTCTTTACAAATTAACCCTGATTCTGCTGCGGCTTTCAATGGTTTAGCCGTTATCTCTGCACACTGTAAAGACTATAGTGCTTCTATTAAATATATTCGATTAGCGAATAAAATTGATCCAAACGATAATAATATTAAGAAAAACTACGCTAAAATTAGTAGAATTTGGCAATCTAGAAAGATTTAGCTTATTACTCCAATGATTATCTTGCTTTCAACCACTGGTATTTCATGGCTATTTCGAGTTTTAATGTGCGTTCAATAACCTACACCTATATTGAATTAAATATTACTTTCGGCTGTTCGAGACTACACTGATTTAGGATTTTCGAGACTGACTCGCTACCCTTAATCGTTCATTTTTTGAAGGTAAATGATATGTTGAAGACATTAGTAGTAGACAATAGTTCAACTTTGCGAGACGCGATGCAGGTTATTGATAAAAATAGCGGGATGCCATGTATTATTGTAGATAACCATGGTATTTTCGTAGGTATTATAACCGACGGAGATATTCGAAGGGCTATATTAAGAGGTACTGAAATAGATGAAAATATTAGTGTTGTGGTCAATTACAAGTTAGAAATAGAAGATCGTAAACAAGTTGTTGCTAATATGGACCTACCAAAAACACATTTAAAATCTATGATGGAAGAATATCGCATCAAACATATTCCTATTTTAGATAATTCTGATAAGTTCATTTACTTAGCTACGCAAGAACATATAGAAGAATCTTCAAAATTAAGTTGTGCTTTAATAATGGCAGGCGGACTTGGAACAAGGCTCAAACCGCTCACTGATAATCTACCAAAGCCCATGTTACCTGTCAAAGGGAAACCACTCCTTGAAAGGATTATCGAACAACTTTCAAGCCAAGGAATATCCAATATTTTTATTTCTACATTTTATAAGTCAGAAAAAATCACTAAACACTTTAATGATGGTAAAGACTTTGGTGTTTCAATTAACTACCTGCAAGAAGATCGGCTAACAGGTACAGCGGGTGCTCTTTTATTATTGCCACTAATAAATACTCCAATACTAGTTTTAAATGGAGACGTATGTACCACTGTGAATTTTAAACAAATGATGGAATTCCACAATGAGCATCAAGCTGATATGACGGTTGGAACTTATCAATTTGCCTACCAACTTGAGTATGGTGTTTTGGAAACAAAAGGCTATGAAGTAATTGGGGTTTCAGAAAAACCAGTGTTGAAATATTCGGTTAATACTGGAATATACATTTTATCTCCTGCTTGTTTTGAATTTATGCCCGATGGCTTTGACGAGTCTGAATTTTTTCATATGACAGATTTTTTAGAATTACTGATTCAACAAAATTTAAAAGTTGTAGATTTTCCAATTTATGAGTCTTGGCTAGATATTGGTAGTATGGAAGATTACAGAGCAGCCCAAGAGCTGAGTATGTTTTAATATTAAATAATTTATAGAGAAAATAACTCTTTTTGAAACTTATACACAAGCACTTCGCTAACTGTACTCGCCTTTTCCACAGGTAATTTATTTAGTAAATAACAGTATGGGTCTCAGTTAGTAACTATGATTTTTTTGATTAAACCAGATGCCTACGATATTCCATGTATATAATATCTCAAACCAGTAACCTATCTGGTTATTTTAAAACTGATCGATAGATTTCAGGATCTTCTGATAGTTTCTCTTATTTATATGAAAACCTAAAATCAGTTCTTTACAATTAAACCAAAAGTAAAAGAGATCATTGATTAAACCTGCTGGTGAAATAAATCCAATAACCATTTAGTATATAGGGTGTGTAGAAAATAATGAGAGTTGCCTTTCTTGGGAAGCCTGACAAATACGGAACCAAAGAAGCCACTATCAGATTAAGACAAATTACCACTGAGTTGGATGTTTACACAGGCAACTTAGGCGATACGTTTCCGGGGCAATTAAAAGACAACTGCTACGACATGATAATATCATATCTTTCTCCATGGATTATTCCTAAGAATATTTTAGAAAAAACCAGAAAGTGGAATATTAACTTTCACCCAGGCCCCCCTGATTATCCTGGAATAGGATGCTTCAATTTTGCCATCTATGATAATGTGAAATGTTATGGAACTACATGTCACATAATGGAACCTAAAGTTGATTCTGGCCAAATCATTCAGGTGAAACGGTTTCGGATATCAACAAAGGAAACTGTCCAGACCTTATCGCAGAAAACTTATAAATCACAACTCAAATTATTCAACAACATCATAAGTCACATAGAAAGATACGGGTGTTTGCCTCAAAGTGATGAGGCCTGGACTAGGAAGCCATATAAGCGAGAGGATCTAGAGGCTTTAGCAACCATTGATACTTCCATGACAATGGACGAAATAGAACACATAATAAGATCCACTTACTTCGCAGGCAAACCAGCTCCGTTTGTTGAACTTGGGGGGCACCGGTTTGAATATAATCCTAGGAGGTAATCTGAAAAGAAGAAAAATGGATCAATGAATAGCGAAAGAAATAGTTGAAACCGATCGATATATTTAAACCGTCAAATTTCAAATCCTTAACCTAGTAGAACACTTATTTTTTAGATCATTCAGGGATGGGGTCTAAATTATTCTTCTGACAGGTGAAGAATAAATACTTTGTTTCCTGTATTTTTCTGGCGTTAAATACGGCAAACCACAGACTTTTCGATAGGTTCCAATTTGTAAACATGCTCTCCTGCTTGATATTGTTTGAAATTCACATAAAAACGGAAACATCAATTTGATTTTCCAACCCGATCAGTGTTTCTGTTTCTATCCAAATTTTTCATTAAAGTTTCCGCAATTAGAAAGTCAAATTGGTCGTCTATGTCTACTGAACATGTTTTATCCATAATATATGAAAAAATATTATCTTTAATATAAAAACTACACTCCTCCAGTAATCGGCTTACTTTACAAATGTAAATCGCCCCGTTTGTTCGGTGATATTTAGGGAGATCTTGGCTTCTAACATCTTTAATATCTTCCTGCCTAAAATTTTTAAGATTTCCATCAACAGGAAGAAGATTAGCCCAAAGTGGATTATGTTCTGACTCGCAAACTGAAATAACGGCGTCTGCATCTGTCCTTATCAAGGTATGAAATGCTTCGTCTATGTGCTTTTTGGTACGGAGAGGTGTAGTTGGCTGAAGAAGAATCAAATAAGTATAATTCTCTTTCATTATAGATAATGTGTGTTTAACTACAGGTATTGTTGGAACTTCATCTCCGGATAAGTCTGAAGGTCTATCTACAACTTCAGCACCTGAAGTTAAGCTGATACTTTTGATTTCTTTATCATCTGTAGAAACAATTGTTTTGTCAATATAATTACATGACAGACTAGCCTCGATCGTCCAAACAATTAAGGGCTTACCACATATAGAGAGAATATTTTTTCGTGGTAGTCGCTTGCTACCACCACGAGCAGGGATTAGTGCTAAAACTTTTTTACCATTCAACATACTTTTCACCTCAAACTGGTTGGTTACTCTAGGCGCTAGATTAGCCATCTAGAATAAGAAAACTACCAATTACTCAAAGAATGTTACCAGAAGCTTTTTATTACAAATCATAGAAATTCTTTTTCAAATTTTCAGGTAAATACACTTTCTTGAGTATGTCTAGGATCTTCTCAGATGCATTCCCATTCCCATAAGGATTTTTCACATCTTTCAGCATTCCTTGAAATTCCTTACTGTACAGTTTATTAATGGCATTTCGAATTGATTTATTTGAGGCAACACAATCAATGACACTTTTTGCTTTTAAACGTCCTTTTTGCCTATCTCCAATATTAATTGTTCCGATTTGGTAAGTAGGTGTCTCTAATAGACCACTTGATGAATTTCCGATGACTCCATCCACAAACCGCATAGTTGAAAGATACCTTAAACTACCCATCGAAGAAAATGCAATAGTTCTATTTGGATAAGTAGAAACAAAATCCTGGGTCATTTGTTGAATGATACGACCATCTGTATCTGAATTAGGCATAGTGAAAATCAGGTATATATCATCAAACTCGGCTAAAACCTCTAATAAACACCTAAAATTCTTCTGTGAAGACTCCTTTTCCATTGTAACTGGGTGGTAAGTGACTAAAAGATTTTTTTTAGCAAATTGGATTTTAGTTTCATACATTAATTCCTTCTTCGAAAGTAAACTAGCCTTACTAATATGATCAACACCCAATCCCCCAACATTGTAAACGCGTTTAGGATTTTCTCCTAACTGAATTACCCGTTTTTGATATTCTTCCGTTGCTGTAAAATGCCACCAAGCCATTTTTGTAATAGAATGGCGTATCGCTTCATCAAATGCACCAGCTGTTGTTTCTCCTCCGTGAATATGAATTATGGGTAACCTGGCGAAAAGCGCTGCTGTACTAGCGGCTAGTAGTTCGTATCGATCCCCCAACAGAACTACTGCATCTGGCATCAAATCGACGTAAGAATCGGCAAAACTGATTAATGCAATTCCCGTTGACTTGGTAATAGCACTTGGCGTGTCGGCGGAAAGAACCATTTCAATCTTTTTATTGATGGTAAAACCATCTTTTTCAATTTCTCGGTATGTTAATCCAAATTCTGGAGATAAGTGCGATCCGCTAGCGATAATTTGCAATTCAAAGTCTGGATCCTCTTTAATACTTTTCATAAGCCAAAACAACAAACCATATTCAGCTCGTGTTCCCGTTACAACACAGATTTTTTTCAACTTTGGTTTCATATGTTTTATCACTAGATTGTCGGATGAATTTTTGGTACTAATGTATTCCAAAGCCTCTAATATTGAGTTCAGAAAAAACTACGGCTAGAAAAAAATTACTAAATTTATTAAGATCTTATTGCTATTTCGGACTCGGTAAACTCATCACTGATTAGTGAGGGAGGTTAGGAATTTCCACTTCCAATCCTATAGTTACCAGCAGCTAAAAATTAAACTGGTCTATACTTCGACGAGACCAAATTGTTCATCTGTGATTCCGAAATAAAATTAAAGTTAATTATCGCTCACCTCGCTAATATTAAAACAGACGCTTTATTCGTGAATTAAATCATCAGGTTCAAAATTGAATCTTGCCTTCTGTCCTATTAGCCGATCCCAGTGCATTGGGCTAATTCCTGTACCAGGCCGTTTGATCGTCATATTTTTTTCTGAAAAATGTTCTTTCTCTCGAATTTTCGTCTTTGCAACAATTGATTTTCGGGCAACTGAGATATTTTTCTTTTCACTATTTGAGGGGTGTTTGACACCATTTCCTATTGCTTTTTCAATATTACGGATAGCAAATACAAGAGATTTAAGTTCATTAGGTTCCAAGCTAGCAGCGTGATCAGGGCCAGCTAAACTTCTACTCAGGGTAAAATGTTTTTCAATCACGCTTGCACCTAAAGTAACAGCAGCAACAGCGACTTCATTTCCCAGAGTATGATCAGAATATCCAATTTTGACATTCAGCTCGTTTTGGATGGTTAACATGGCAGTTAAATTTACGTCTTCCATAGGAGTTGGATATTCCGTATTACAGTGCAAAACAACAAGATTTTCTTTCTCCAGACCAGATTGGAAGAGTATATTCGTAGCAACCCGAACTTCTTCTAGAGTTGACATTCCTGTTGACATGACTACCGGTTTTTTTTGATGAGCTATATATCTCAAATAAGGGAGATTAGTTATTTCACCGGATGGGATCTTAAGTAATGGGACGTCTAAGCTGACCAATAAATCGATACTCTCGTGGTCAAAAGCTGTAGAGATAAATTGAATATTTTCCTTTTTACAAGTTAATAGAAGTTCTTCATGGAAGTATCGATCAAGTTCCAACTTTTTTATCATCTCAAACTGAGATTCACTATTATTCGTTTGTTTTTTTTGATATGAAGCCTTCTCTGCAGATTTTGTGACCAAGTTTTCTGCTTTAAAAGTTTGGAACTTAACAAAGTCTGCACCTGATTCTGCCGCGATCTTAACCATATCCTTTGCCATTGAGATTGAGCCGTTATGGTTAACGCCAGCTTCGGCGATGATTACAGTATGATTTTTTTCTGTAGAGACTGGAAATATGTTCAAGCCTGTACCCTCCTAGTTCAATTAAGAAAGAAGTTTACCAATGGAGTTAACGAACCTGATTTCATTACTAATTTCGTTGTATCGTATAAAAAATTCGGTGGGCTACCATTTATACGGCTATTGGTTAGACATACAATTTATACATTTATCAGCTGATTACTTTTATCCATATGCCTATTCGGACTCATTATTACTTAAGTTTTTAATAATTATTTGAAGTTCATTGCTGGTAAGTTTCGTCGAGGAAGGCAAGCAGAGACTATTATTCTGTAATTTAGCAGCTGTTTCTATTTTATAGGATTGGCATTTTCGATAAGGCTTTTGAAGATGGTTCAATTTCCAGACTGGTCTGCTTTGAATACCTCTTTTTTTAAGTTTTTCTAGAAGTGTTTCGGCTGAGAATCCATATGCTTTTCTATCAATTTGCAATATATTCAACCAATGGTTATTTTGTGAATAATTTGGAACTACTGCCATTTCTAATCCTACAATTTCCTTTATGCTGTCGGTGTATTGATCGTAAATTTCCTTTTTCCTCTTCAGAAATTTGGGTAGTTGTTCCATTTGTGCAAGTCCTAGTGCTGCTTGAATATTAGTCAGTCTGAAATTGTACCCAACTTCATTGTGTATATATTTTACAGGGTCATCTTTAGCCTGGGTTGTTAGGTAATGAGCTTCTTCAGCTAATTTAATGTCATTTGTAATGATCATACCGCCGCCGCCAGTCGTAATAATTTTATTAGCATTGAAGGAAATACAGCCAAGTTTTCCAAGAGTTCCGCTATGACGACCTTCAAACTTACCATTCAAGTAATATGTACCCAGACTTTCGCTCGCATCCTCAACTATTGCGATGTTGTACTCCTGACAAATCGGCACTAGTGAACCTATATCAACTGCATTTCCCCACATGTGTACAGGTATGATAGCTGATATTCGTCGGCCGGTCTTCCGATTATATGTAAAACCTTTTTGAAAAAAAGTCTCTTTTTCAAGAAAAGAAGATACTTTTCCTACATCTATATTGTAATGGAAATCGACGTCGAAAAATATAGGGCGTGCATAATTGTAAGAAATTGCATTTATTGGGGCAATAAATGTCAGGGTAGGAACGATAACTTCATCATGTGGTTCTACGCCAGCGATTCGTAGGCTTACTTGTAAGGCTGACGTGCCATTAATACAGGCAATTGCATACTTAGCCCCTGTAAAATCTGCTATTTTTTGCTCAAATAAATCAACAAATTCACCTGCTGTTGATACCCACTCAGTATCAAGGCATTCTCTGATATATTGCCATTCATTACCACTAATATTAGGAGTTAAAAGTGGAATCATCCTATCTGTACACTATCTCTGGTTAAAATATTGATCCAATACCATCCAAGAGTTTTTTTCAATCCTTCAGTAAGTGAGTATCGTTTTTTATAATTGATTATTTTATTTAATTTTGAAATATCAGGTATCCTTTTTTGGGGAGAACCAATTGTTGGAGGCAACGGATTCACTTTAATGTTTTTGCCCATCAGAGTTATGATTTTTTCTGCTAGTTCTCCCATAGTTATTTCCTCATCCTCACTCCCAATATTGTAAGTCTCACCTAGTGTTTTTGGATTTTCTGCCAAAAGCTGAATCAACTGAACAGCGTCCTTAATATAACAGAAAGTCCGTTTATGCTCTATAGAGGGAACATCAATGAAGCCATCATCAGTGTCAATTACTTTTTTCATTAACTCAGGCATGACATGAGACATGCCCATTCGGGGACCATAAAAATTGTGGGGTCGTATAACAGTAACAGGTAAATCGGAATAATTGCACATTGCTTCTCCATAGATTTTTGACAACATATAACTAGTTCTTGGTTGACTTAACTCAGTTATAGTGAGTGGTGTATCTTCAGGTGTTGGGAATTTTAGTCCATGGTAATACAAAGTGCCTCCATAAACTTCACTACTAGATGTAAACACAAAACGCCGTAAGTCCTTCTGTTTAGCAGCAATACTTAGAGAATTTTGAAGAAGAACGAAATTATGTTCTAGAACTGAAAGCGGTGATTTTATAACATTCTGTACACCAATTATGGCAGCAAGATGGTAGATATAAGAATAATCATTTTTACATTGATCAATTATTTTGGGGTCTAATAAGTTAGCATTAATCAGATTGACTTTTTTATTATTTTTGAGAACTATCAGGTCTTTGTCATGTACCCCTCTAGAAAAATCATCGATTAAATCGATCTGGTAGTTACTATCTAAGAGTTTATAAGCTAAATGAAAACCAATGAAGCCTGCACCACCAGTAATCAAAATTTTTTTCATTTATCCTCTGCCTACTGACTGGTAATTTAGTTTGTATTTTTTAATTTCCCTCACTTGATTTTTAGTTAAAACGTTATTCGCATCAAAAATCAAGGTTTCATGACCAAGTAACCACTTTGCGATAGAAATGTTGGCAAATTCTTTGTGAGCCACTGCAAATACTACTGCATCATAATTGGAGGCCTTAGGTAAATTTGAGTCCAACTCGATCTTCAATTCATCCCAATACTCTATCATGGGATCATAAAAATCAACTTCAGCTCCTAATAATATAGCTTGTCGAAAAAAAATCTCACTAGGTGAAAAACGTGTGTCACTAATATCTGGTTTGTAGGTGATTCCCATTACCAGAATTTTTCTTCCTTCTAAGTCTCCCTCAAAATAATTCTTAACTTTTTCAAGTGTTCTGAATGGCATTTTCTTATTCGTTTCTACAGAACTAATTGAAAAGGGAAATTGATGGCCATCTAACTGTAGCAAATCCTTGGCCGCAATTTTTGCAAATAAAGGATCTTTTGTTAGACAGTATCCCCCGACCCCAAAACCTGGTTGTCTAATGTTAGAGTGTGTAGGCCGGAGACTGATTGCTTGCAGTATTTCATATAAGTCAATTCCCACATCTTCAGCAAATCTACTCCATTCATCAATAAAAGCAATATTAACTGCTCGGTAGCTATTTTCTAACAACTTTCCCGTTTCTGAAGCGGTTGTATTTTGCAAACGAGTGAGTGGATAATCTAAAGTGTTAATTACTTTAGAGAGAAATGTTGCACATTTATGTCCTGAAGCATCATTGATTCCTGCAAAGACACGCCAATAATTTACTATAGAATCTAGGTATTTACTACCAGGTGTCACCCGTTCATATGAATGTGCCAAATAGAATTTTTGGATATTGAGTTTTCTTCGTTTAAAAGAATTTTCGAAAATTGGATACACAATCTTTTCACACGTGCCTGGCGGAACCGTTGATTCAATTACCACTAACGTTTCTTCTACAATTCTATGTGCAATTTCTGATATGCTCTTTGAAAAAGAATCTAAATCTATTTTTTGCTCTTCGTCCTGTGTTACCAAATCACAGTTAATACTAACAATTATAATACTTACGTCAGAATATACATTTTTGTCGTCGGTGGCGGTCAAATTGCCTCGCTCGACTGCTTTCCCTAACTCGATAGAAAGTTTTTTATCGTTGTTCCTAAAGGGGAATATTCCGTTGTTGAGGTAATGAATTTTTTTTTGTCCTGATTTTGTTGGCAGATCAACGCCAATTACATTGAAGAGAGGCCGGCCTTCTGTATCCGTTCTACTTGCAATTGCTACTGACATAGCACAACCAACAAACCCAAGACCTTGCACAGCTACATTTATCATTCGATTAACCTACAAAATTCATATGTACTATCTTCTAAAGAAGCAAATATCTGATTTGCTAGGAGTATCTTGAATCTTAAATTCGAATAGACCAAGATTGAGGAAAATTCTTCTAATACCTTAAATAATCTTTACATGGAATCCGCACACTGTTCTAAAAAGAGACTTTCGTTTATGCTATAAGTGCTTTTACCATTACTCATCAAAACATTGACAGTTATAGTTGTCAATAATCAAAATTTTAGGCCTAAATTTTTTAAATCAAAGCCCTGTAAGATGTCGACAGGTCTATAGAAATCTTCAATAACTTCCCGCAAACCACTAAAGTTTCTTGGGATATAATTCGTGTAGTAAGTGCGTTAACCTAATTGAGTAAATCAGTGGTAATTGGATTATATTTCATCCAAGATGGATTAACAACTGTGTGATCTGCTAAACCAGTAATGACCTAGTTCAGTTGATCTCATGTATCGCAATAGATGTTAGTCTTCATTTTTACCTTTTTAGATTTTATCTGGATATTACAGGTAGGTAGTTTGCTTGAGGAAATTCAGGAATATAATGACTTATAATATTTGTAAATTTGCCTGAAAACTGTTTCTATCCCTAAATTATTTAAAATTCCGAAGGTAGAATCTACTCCATGAGGTACTTTTACCTCTTCCTTTTTCAGGCAGAATTTAGCCTTTTCTGATTTTGTTGAGAAATATTTGGCTATTTTAGCTATATTTCAATCATGCAAAAGACTAATTCTTAATTGATTTACAGAAAATAGGCAGTAATAGAGACTTTCATTCTATCACTCTCAAGCATTCACAATTTAAGTTATATGAGAAAGTATTCAGGCTACCTCCTAGATTCAGCATTGGGGAAAAAGCTAAATTCTTTTTTACTTCTTAATAGAACTCAGTTGATCTCGGTTTCTATACTAGAGACGGGTTTTTTGTCTCATCAAATTTTCGCCGAAGAAATTAAAAAATTACGGAGACAAGCATTTAACAAAATTAATACTGACCAGTTCAACTTGTCTGTCTAGGAAAAGATTGACGTGTATGATAACCAAATTGCTAAACCAGAGGGGAAAATTACGGACTGTATTTATTTTAGTCTAGTCATATGAAAAGTTTATAACATAGAAACTGAATGGAAATTTTAGTAAGAAGACAGTCAATAATTATTAAAACCCAAACTATCTTCTTTTAGAAACATGTAGCAATATTCCCATTGATTTTTTGACACATCAAAATGATAGAGTTTGTGTCCAATTACTGATTTTTGTGGCTGAAAATTAAAGAGAAAATACCTGTATAAAAACGTGAATTAGTCGATATTTAGAAAGTATATCTGGTTTGTTCAATTAGATGATTAATCGATGATATATAGATCAAAGTGTATTTAAGAATAAAATCATAACCTATAAGTACAATCAGAAAATTTTCTAAAAACTGGTCTTTGTTGATTCATAATCTTCCGCTATACAAGACTTAACGACTGTTTATTTCCTGAAAATGTCTATAGTATAATAATACCAAACTTTACTGGCTATAGAGTAAATGTCTTTAGTCAGCTTCTTATAGAGGAAGTGTTTCCCTTTTTCGCCCCATCATATTACTCATGTTCCAAGTACTGCAACTTAGGACTGTAGATTATAATATTCCTTTTAAAATGGTCAATCTAATAGCTAAATATAGTTAAATGATTCACTTTAGAATAATTAAATTAGTAGTGAGTTCAAACAACATAATTGATTCGGTTGAAAAAGCAAAAATCGACGATAAGTCGGAATGTAAAGTTAAGGAAAAAATGGCTAATAGAAAAGATCCGCATAGCAGTTTTCACTTGATAATTTTTTAGAAAGCCTCAGTACATTTTTTTAAATCATCTTTTGGAGATTATTTGGTCGCTATTGTGACTTCAGATGTGTATTAATTTCTCTACAAACTTAAAAATACTTTTCATATCTGGGGTTGTATAATGTCAAATCTAGAAAGAAATCTGCAACAATGAGAATGGTTCTTCTTTTCCCAAAGAAAGTCATAAGAAAGTTATTTCTATCATTCAGAAATATTTACCTCTATCGACCCAAGTTAGTATTCTCGATGTTGGCTGTGAGAATGGGGCTTTTATCCTATTATTGTCAAAGGTGCTACCTAACCATGACTTTCAAATGTCAGGGATAGACTTACATCCAAATCTTTTAGAAATTGCAAAAAAAAATATAAATAGCATCAATACAATCATCAGTCCCCTTGAAGAAATTAAATCAAATATCGGGTTATTCGATGTAATAACTTGTTTGGGAACTTTTTCTGTATTCGATGATTTGAAACTACCATTTACAGTACTCTACAATCTGATGGCGAAAAAGAGACTATTAATAATTTTCACAGAATTCAACTAATTCCCAATAGATGTCATTATCCGATATAAAGATGCACAAAAAGAATTTGACTTATCAATGGGTTGATTTTAAGATGTCCTGCAGTATAAACAAACAAGCAGATCATATGAGGAGTTAGACTATAAAAACAGAAAGTGATGATTTTCAACAAGTTAATGGTGCACAACAATTAGTGAATCAGAGTATTTTGTATTTAATAAAAGAATAGTTTCATTATTGCTAATCCGAATAGTGGTTAAATTTGGTTCCTACGTGAAAATTATTAGGCCAAAAAATCATCCTAATAAGAAATAATTTCATTGCACTATTTATTTTTAGACAAACCTGTTTTTGGGGATTACTCATTTTTTAGATCTTGTGAGGAAGTGAAAAATACAAAACACGTGCAAAATTACTTATAACTATCAACTAAAGAACCGAGGTTAATTTAAATAGAAATTTAGAGAGATTATAATTAACTTTCGCAAAGATATCTATTAATTCCTGTTATCTTGTATACTAATATGAGAAAAAATAGGGGATCTATATTTGATCATTAATGCAGAGTTTCCAAAAAATAGTAAATACGTTTTTGGAATATCTAGGTTACTAAAAACAGGTAAGGTGAACTTGAAATAAGATACTTCGGTAGAAACTAAAGTCAACGATATCGAAATATAAGCCTAAGACCGAGATAGTATATTTTTGTGATGCTGGAGCTCTAATGTCTTTTTTTTCTGAAGCACAAATTACCAAATATCTGTATTGCTTTGAAAAGTTAACACCTGTTAATAACTATATTGTTCAAGGCTTGCATGTGTGGCCAATTTTGAGGATCTACTTGACTACCCAAATTAAAAAAATAGACTGGTTTACAGACGAGAAATTGCTAGAGAACCCAACGTGGATACGCATAGACGAGAAAATTGAACACCTTTTTACTCAAGTTAACAAGGGTAATGCCATTAAAACGGAAATTGATTTAGAGCAGGTGAGTCTACCTAAGTACTCTGGTAATCATGCACCAATTTTTGATTATCTTTTTTTTAGTAGACATGATGAACATTATCTTCGAACGGAAGAAGGCTGGCTTGCGCCTATTCTCGATAGCTGGTTAAATTGTGTTGATAAACGACGGAGTGTACAAAAATTTGAACATATTCAGTCGTTTGATCGTATGCCTCGTGTAAACCCACCTGTTTTTGTTATAGATCAATCGTTTCCCGAAAAATCACACTCTGAGAACAAACACAATTTAATTATGAACGACCTGACAAAATTAACCGACGCTATTAATAATTTCAATAAAAAGGTTGGTATACCCTTCAAAATTAAGGACAGAGCTGACCAATTAGTCGTTTTTGTTCAGTCTATATTGAATCATTACAATTGGGCTTTTCAATTTTTGCATCAAAATCCATGCCAAGCACTAATGCTTACTACTTGGTATCATGCAATTGCGATGGGACTAATTTGGGCAGCCAATGACCTTGGGATTCCTACCATTGATCTTCAGCATGGATGTGGTGAATATCAAGTGGCATATACTCATTGGGGTAATATACCTGAAGGCGGTTATAAGATAGTTCCCAGAATTTTCAATGTTTGGGGGAAAACTTCAAAAGAAAATATATTGTCATGGCATTTGGCTCAAGAAAGAAGCCACCATGTTGTCATAGGTGGGAAAGTATCTATTGATGCTTATTTCCAAAAAGAACAAGAAATTGACTTCTTGGAAACTATTAGGCGTGATTACCAAACTGTAATTTTGGTAACCCTATCAAGTATCGCTTGTTATAGTTTCACACCAGAACTTATGGACACGATCAAAAAATCTCCTAAGGATTGGTTTTGGTTGATTCGTTGCCACCCAATGGCTGGATCCTCTCCGGCTCATGATGGTCCCTCACCTGAAAATATTGATAGACTGATATCGTCGAACTTTACTCGCTATGAAGTGAATGTGTCTAGCCAACTCCCTCTAGATCAAATTTTTCCATTTTGCGATCATCATATTACTCATACATCAAGTGCTGCAATTGAGGCTCTGGGTTATAATATTCCTTCTACAATGATCAATGTGGTGGCTAAATATAGTTATCGGCAAATGATTCAGTCTGAAATAATTAAACTAGCAATGAATTCAGACGAAATAATTGATTCAATTAAACAAATGAAAGCCAATGAAGAATGGAAAAGTAAGGTTAGAGAAGAAATAGTTAATAGCAAGGACCAGCACCGTAGTTTTCTAAACTCAATAATCTCTTAAGCAGTATACCAGAGATAACAAAGGTGGACTTACATCCAAATCTTTTGGAAATCGCGATAAAAATCTAAGATGGAACATTTTCTCGAAGTATTCGGTGGAGGAAGTACTGCGAGATTATTCTAACTTGATTTATATCAAAAGGGTATGGCACTATGCAGTCTAAAAAATGCCATCAGACTATATTCGGAAGTTAGACTGAAAAACAGATTTCCATAGTTCGCTAGGCTGAAAAAGTCAGCCTAGCGAATAATGTTCTAGCTTCACCAAGAAAAATAGTAGTAAATTATGTTGGCTTAATCGAATGATTCCAAAATTTGATAGTTTTCATTTCGGAACAAACTATGGCAAATTATCACAAATATATTCTGGACAAAAAAAAGAGAGTAATAATCGGTGACTTTGAAGAAGCTTACTCTAAATGTAAGATTGTATATCCAAGTCAACTGGAAGTTCATACTGTCAAGCATCGACTAATTACTGAAATTTGTCAAAAGCTGAGACCAAACGATAAAGTCCTTGACATCGGTTGTGGTTATGGCTATTTTACGTCCTTTCTTTCCAATAACTCACAGGTTGACATCTATGGTTCAGATATCAGCCCCACCGCCTTACAGAAAGGAGTGCAGGCGCATAAGCACACTGAATTAGTTGTTGCTGATATAGCTAATGATTTACCCTTTAAATCAGATACATTTGACGCAGTTATTTGTTTAGGAGTGTTAGCCTTATTATTTGATAAGATAGAAAAGTGCTTAATCAACATGAAAAGAATATTGAAAGAGGGAGGCTTCTTGATCCTTTCGGTATATATTCCTGAGAACCCTATTGGTGCCGAGTACATAAAAAATAAAGAAGAGTTTTATAATATGATTGGAAAATTCTTTCAGGTAAATGAAGTTTGTCTTATTTGGGATCACAAAGGAATAAAAGAAGGAAAATCTTTAAATCATTGTGACGATGATTTGTTAGTTTTAGCCCAAAAGATATAAAAATGTCAGTTTTATACATTGTACATTGTATCGATACCGAAGGACCTCTAGAAGAAACATTAGCTGGTACGTTTGAACGATTGAGGCAAGAAAAAGGAATTGATTATGATGCCAGTATGGAAACACTAACCAAGCTGCAAAAACAGGAAATTGATCTCTCCGGTCGAGAACAAGAGATTCAAGACTACTTAGCACCTAAACGACTGGCTTACCTCGATTCTTGGAATCAAATAGAAAAAATGATCCTTTCTGTAACAAGTGAAGAATTCAGATATACGTTCGCGGATCCTAAAGGAAACCCTTACACGTTTTCTTGGTTCGTTGTTGATACTGTCGGTTATAAGGATAATCCTCGCAGGAAAGCCGTGGGGTTTCATGTAATTTGGGATCAATACCAAAGGTTTTTAAAAGGACGTTTATTCAATGATACTTTCGGATGGCATTTTCATACTGTTCCTGTGAATGGACACGCTCTTCATTATAATACTTGCTGGACAAACAATGATTGGCATGAACAAGCTATAGCTAGAAGGCTACTGGAAAGGAGAAGTTTTCCAAGTTTATTTCGTGCCGGAGGTGCTATTGAGCGGATCGACTCCAGTTTCTGGCTTGAACAATTCATTCCCTTTGACTATTCTTGTGCCTCTTTGGAAAATAATGATTTCCAGCCAGGAGAAATGATGGATTGGCGGTTTGCAGAAACTACTTGGGGGGCTTACCATCCCTGTTTTTACGATTATCGTCGCAAAGGTCGTATGAATAGATTTTTATTGCGATGTTTAGATATTGATAGTAATCATCATTCACTAACATCTGACGAAATCGAAAAGGCATTTACTCAGGTTGATAGTGGAAGTTCGACCATATTATCTTATAGTTGTCACGATCGACGTGATATTAGACCTAAAATAGAATCGGTTCATTCCATGATTAAAGAAGTTTCTGAAAAATACCCCCATGTAGAATGGGTATACACAAATGCCCAAGAAGCGGTACAAAAATGTTACATGGAAGGTGAATATAAGCAGATAAGCTTTACATGTTCCTTAGTTGAAAATACGTTATTTATAGAATCCAACGAAAAGTTATTTGGTCCTCACCCTTTCTTGGCTGTTCAAGAAGGAGATTTTTTTTACCGTGACAATGTGACAATGGAAGGTGAAAAAAAATGGGCTTACAAAATGGCTTGCCCTAATTCTATCAATAAGATCGGAATTGCTGGTTCCAATCTTGCAGGAGATGTTGGATTGGCTATTCTTAATCTTGATGAAGGAATTGAATAATCATATTTGCAGGAAAAAATAGATAGTATTTCTTTTTTCTCGCAAGTGGATGATGAATCACTACCAAGATATAGAAAGTGAATTTATTAATTTCATCTCATGATTACGGAAGTGCGCTTCAAAATAGAGCTTTTTTGGATTACTTCCTTGCTCATAATAGCTTAGCCAAGGTTTATTTATACTTTTCAGATAAGTGCAAACCAGTCTACAATGATCTCGAAAATAACTACAGAATAGTTTTCATTCAAGCCGATTTTTTCTCAAAAAATGGGACAAATATAAATTTCGCATTGATCGGTTTATCCGAAAGCCAAACTAGCATCGATAAGATTTCAGCACAATTCGTTCTTGGTAATAATATTCCAACTGGTGTGATTCAAGATATATGGGGAAACACTGGTCATTTTGGTCAAGATAACTTACCAAATTTCTTTTTTGTGATAGATGAAACTGCTAAAAAATTGACACTTTTAAAAACTGCTGGAAAAGCTAACTGTATTGTCACAGGGTCTCCTAAGCACGCAAACTATTCCAAATGGGCTAGGAATACTTCTGAAGGTGAACGAAACAATATCCTTTTTTGCTTGCAACCTTTATGTTTACCAGGAATTGAGAAAAATTTCTCCTATTTTCTCAACTTTTTGTCAAAGATTGATCACAGATCGAGATTACAAATAAAGCTTCACCCAGATGATTATGGTTCTGTCGATAAGGTTTTAAAATGGGTCAATAAATTTGACCAGACAGCTAAAATATACACTGACTCAGAAATTATAAACCTACTCGGTCAAGCAAAATTAGTTGTCACATGTTTTTCTACAGTTGGTATTGACCACAACTACTTGAATGGTTTTTCTAGGCAACCACTGGGTAACTTGATTTATATGAGTGTAGGTTCTGACATTAAAAATCATATCAATAAGCAGTTTGGAACTAATATTATACCAGGTATTACTCAGGGGTTAGGGATTGTTATTAAGGAGAAAAGAGAAGGGGTAACAAAATTAAGAAGAGGTATTTTTGACAGGAAATTAGCAATCAATTATCACCAAAAATGCCAAGAAATTTGTCAATACAGTTTAAACTCGAATAAAATTATTAACGATAATATACAAAAATACAACATTAGGTGAAGTATGAAGGTTGGTTTAGTCGGACTGGGCTCGATAGGAAAAAGACATCTAAAAAATCTAGTCTTACTATCAAAAGAACTAGCAATAACGGAGATTCGTTGTTACGATAGAGATTGTAATCGACTAGAATCGATTGCTTCGTTACAGCCTGATCTAATTAGCCCTAAGAAAGATTTAGCACATACCGTTGAAGGCTGTGAAATTGCCTTTGTATGTGTTCCCACCGCATTTCACTTACCTGTAACTGAAGAAATCAGAACTTATAACAACCAACTACATATTTATTTAGAGAAACCAATTTCTCACAGTTTATTAGGTTGTGAAGAACTTGTCTACAAGCAAATTGAATCGGGAAAAGTCTTAGCTATTGGTTATATGCTACCTAACCATCCGCTGCTCAAACAGATTGAAGAAATTTTGAAATCAAATCGATTGGGGAAAGTACTCTCAGTGAGAGCTGAATCAGGCTTCTATTTGCCCAATTGGCACCCTTGGGAAAGTTATCAAGATTTTTACATGTCATCAAAATACGCTGGTGGAGGAGCGTTACTAGACAGTAGCCACGAAATTAACTATTTACAATGGTTATTCGGTGACATCGTTGAAGTTTCTGGATACCTAGGTACGGTTTCCGAACTCAAGATCACCAGTGATGATTTAGCGTTAGGCATCTTAAAGTTCACTAATGGAATTATTGGACAATTACAACTTGATCTTCTTCAATTTGAGGAATCTAGGGAATGTAAAATTATTGGCGAAAATGGAATTCTAATAGCCGATTTTACTAAAAACGAACTGAGATCTTTCCTCAAACAGAATAAAGAATGGACAACTTTAAAATTAGAAATTGATTTTGGGGACATTTATTTAACACAAATCAGAGAATTTTTCAAATTATGTAAAGGTCAAAAAGCTTCACTAGTAACTGGCATTCAAGCTCTGAAAACAATGCATGTAATAGAGGGAATTCGGCGGTCTCATACTTACTCTACTTCTGTCAAATTACCTCTATATAGTTAGAATATCTTGCTAAGGATTCTAATTACCTTTTTAAGTTTTGTAATCTTTTTAAAATGAATAAGAACAAGATTGTCGCCATAATACCTGCGAGAAAAGGATCTCAACGGGTTAAAAATAAGAATATTCGGAAATTCCAAGGAATACCTCTAGTTGAGCTATCCATCAGGTCTGCTTTAAAGTGTTCGTTAATTGACCAGGTCGTGGTCAGTACGGATGACCAAGTGGTGAAAGATATCATTTGTAAATATGATATTGAATGCTTTGACAGACCGCCTCACTTGGCACACGAAACGGCCCGTACTTTCGATGTCTTGGTTGATGTTATCGAAAGATTAGAATCAAAACCGGAGTTTTTAGTTTTGCTTCAGGCGACGAGTCCTCTACGTGAAATAGATTTGATCCAGAAAGGTTTGTATATGATAAAGAGTAATCCTGAAGCATCATCTTTAATTGCAGTTTATGAACACAGGATATTCACTGGGCAAATCAGAAAAGGATATTGGTTGAGTGATTATCCTGAAGAAACACGTTCCCAAGATATTCCGGCGAAGTATGTGCCTTCAGGTAGTTTATACATATATAGAGTATCTGATACAATTGAAAAGTGTGACCCTTTCGGAAATAAAGTATTACCAATTCTGGTGGATGAAACGCAATCAGTAAATATCGATTACGAAGACGATTTTATCAGACTAGAATATGTTTTTGCTAAGTATAGAAATAAGTTTTCTTACCTGTTGGATAATTTGGTATAGCTTACTATTTTTTGACATGGATTTTATAATTCTCCAAGATCGTTACTTTTTTGTAGCTGTAGCCTTAGGACTTGACAATAGTTGAGGTGAAGTTCCTAACATTTCTTAATATTGATGGTTTAATTTACATTTAGCATCGTGAAATATATTCGCATCATTCCCCATCTAGACATAAAAGGCCCCCAACCTAGTCAAGGGTATCCATCTTGAAGGATCGCGTGTTTTAGGAAAACTAGAATCGTTTGCTCGTCTATACTATGAGCAGGGGGCCGATGAAATTATTTATCAGGATACCGTAGCCAGCCTTTATCAACGTAATAATTTGACCGACATCGTAACTCGTACTGCAGAAAATATTTTCATACCAATTACGGTTGGAGGTGGAATACGATCTTTATCTGATATTAGTAAAATCCTGCGTTCAGGTGCTGATAAAGTTTCAATTAATACCGCAGCAATTGCAAACCCAAATTTTATTAATCAAGCTAGCGAATCTTTCGGTTCATTGACAATCGTCGTGGCTGTTGAAACAATAAAGCAACCAGATGGGAAATACCTCGCTTTCACTGATAATGGAAGAGAATATACGGGAGTGAAAGTTGTGTCTTGAGTGCGAGAAGCACAAGAACGTGGCGCAGGTGAAATACTTTCAACTTCGATAGATCAAGAAGGTACGGGAAATGGTTTTGATATTGATCTAGTCAATCTAGTTTCAGATGTTGCCACAATTCCTATTGTTACTCATGGAGGGGCTGGAACTATTTCCCATATTGTTGATTCTATTCACGCAGCCATCTGTATCCGAATTAGGCATTGTGAAAATCAGGTATATATCATCAAACTTCAGTAAATCCTTGGCGGCGATTTTTTCGAATAGTGGGTCTTTTGTTAGGCAATACCCGCCAACGCAAAATCCTGGTTCCCTAATGTTAGAGTGTGTTGGCCTAAGCCTAATCGCATTTATTATTTCATACAAATCAACTCCTACATCTTCGGCAAATTTACTCCATTCATCAATGAAAGTAATATTAACCGATCAGTAGCTGTTTTCTAACAATTTTCTCGTTTCTGATGCAGTTGTATTTTCCAAGCAAGTTAGTGGATAATCCGAAGTATTAATAACTTTGGAAAGAAAATCTGCACATTTTTGTCTAGAAACGTCGTTAATCCCTGCAAAAACACGCCAATAGTTTACGATGGAATCTAAGTATGTACTACCTGGGGTTACCGCTCATATGAATGCGCCAAGTAGAATTTCTGGATATTAAGTTTTCTTTACCTAAAAGCATTTTCGAAAATTGGATACACGATCTTTTCACATGTACCTGGTAGAACAGTTGATTCGATTATGACTAGTGTTTCTTCCATTACCTTATGTGCAATTTCTGATACGCTTTTTGAAAAAGAACCTAAATCTATTTTTTGCTCTCCATCTTGCATTATCAAATCACAGTTAATACTGACAATTATGACACTTGCACGAGGGTATACGGTTTTATCTTCAGTGGCAGTCAAATTTCCACGTTCAACTGCTTTTTCTAATTCGATAGAAAGTTTGTTATCATTATATCAACAAAGGAAATATTCCTTTGTTGATATAATGAATTTTTTCTTGTCCTGATTTTGTTGGCAGCTCAACTCCAGTTACGTTGAAAAGAGGTTGATCCGCCATATGTCCGGCTCGCAATTGCAACTGACATGGCACAACCTACAAACCCAAGACCCTGTATCACTACATTCAACACCCGATTAACCCACAAAATTTTCTGCTTACGACCTTCAAAAAAAAGAAATAAGTAGACTGATTCAACAAAAACATCCTAAATTTTTCTGTGCAATAAGTAAAGGTTTTACAGCATCTTTCAAAAAATGACAATCCTCTAGTTTGTATTTTTGGATATCTTCAATAGGAGCTCTATCTAGACTTATGTGCAACAAAGTCAACGTGCCTTACCCCAGTGGCTCCCTTAAAGATATATTTCGATTGATCAATGAAGTCTTTAACCTTCTCGAGGTTTCCATTTAATACTAGTGTAATTAGCTGTTCTGCTTCTAGTAATAACTGTGTTGTTTTTTCACAAAGGTATGAGGTTAGATCTAGATTGCCGAGTGCATTCATATAGGAATAAGCTTTATCCTTAAACTCGTTAAAATCGATTTCCATATTCAAGTCGCTATTCGCAACATAACTGACCAAATCATCCTGAAATAGTGAAAATCTCTTTAGACCATGTAGCATTTTGGGAATCTCCGATGCATCATCTTGATTATGGGTCATCCATATGGCTTCTGATAATGAACCTATTTCCTTGAACGTTTTAATATCGAACTTTGGTTCGTGATGTACGGAATCATTGAAAAAAGGGATTAGGAATGGCGGATGTGAGGAATATAATGTAAGGTCATTTGTTTCAAACCATTTCATAACTTCACTAATAGAGGGGTCATCCTGTTTTTGAACAACCCATCTATCAAATATTATGGCTCGTCTTGATCTAGGTATAAATCTTTGAGATCGATCAATATCATCCTTGAAGAGTTCCTCAGAAATAACAACCATTTCCTCCCACGTCTTTGCAAAATTGTATATAGTGAACCTCTGCAGCATATTTTGAAAACTACCTGATTTATTTGGGTCTCCATAGATTAGGTAACCTCCTGGTTTTAAGTATTTAGCAATAATCTCAAATGCACCCCTTTTATCCGCAGTGTGACTCAAAACTCCGCGACAATGTACAATATCAAATGATTGATACAGTTCTTTTACATCAAAATCAAAAATCGATGAGTTTATATAATTATGTTCTCTGTAATTTTCGGTATACTTCTCAAATACTTCTTTTGAAATATTTTGAGCGTCTATATTCATCTCGACTAAGGTACAAATTGCACCCCAACCAGCCAAATAAACTGTATTTTCACCAGTGCCTGCTCCGAAGTCAATTAAGCGTTTACCTTGAAACATTTCTGGTGGGAATTTAAGTAAATTACGATAAGTATATTCTGCGTTCAGTTTGAAGGCTAAGTAATCCTCTTCAGTCTTATCGGAATAATAAACTGAAGGGATTTCAGCTTGGAATGTTTCCAAAACAGATTTTTCATTTTCCTTAATCTTATTGTACATAATCAAACAAATCCTTTTGGTCTCCTGTGTTTCTCTAGGACTAAACGAATTAATATTCTGTAAAAATTGTTAGCATTTCAAGAATTACCTTGATTCTTTCCACAGCTAGCTAAAAATTGTCTAAGAATATTTTTATTAACTAAGTATATGTTAGAATTTCATTCAAAATAGCTTTCGAGTTTGCTCTCTCTAACAGTATCCAATGTTGCACAATGTATTCCGCCTCCTTGTGTATAGATATGCCTCATTCTGATAGGAACTACGGTGAAGTTATGTAGTTCAAGTATTTTGATAAGACTAGTTTGTCTTTCATCTACGATGACAGTTTCTTGATTCACAGAGAGAAAATTCATTCCCACCCAAGGCGAACTCATACTGTGCAAATTATGCTCAAACCCCAATTCTGTTATTTTTTCCCCAATAGGGTCTCTTATTTCCTTTTGGAACTTTAACTCAGCTTCGGAGGTCGGCGCAACATCATCGAAGTAAATTTTATCCCATTTTTTGAAAATTTCAGGGCAATTATGTTCATTGACACGGGTACTATTCAACATTACTAAACCTGGTTTAAGGCACAAAGCAGTTGAATCTATATGACTAGATCGATAAATTTCAGAAGTAACATGGACTTTATATTCATCTCCCAAAACACTTTGTAACCATTTTGCAGCTTTGTAATTTCCCGAAGAAGAAGCAAGGTAAAGTAAGTCTCTCCCCATACGAAGTGTATTAGCTGCCTCGAACAAAATTTCTTTTTCACTAAGTTTATGCAACTTTTCGATTCGGCCTCCGGTTAACTCTATATGTTTTTCGTCTTCACTTGTTAGTTTTCGTCTATCTTTATAGTAGGGTAGTTGTGCCGGATAGTTTAGTAATGGTTTAGGCGCTGCAATCCAAGTGAAGCCTTGCTCAAAATATTCATACCAGATATCATACATCGAAGTTGCTTCATAATATCTACTGACAAGATGTGAAGGGCTTTCAATCACTGTATTACCAATGACTAAATGCAAGTCTCTTGTATTGTAAGCATTGTTGCTGTTACTTGTCCAAAAAGGTGAAGAATACATTTTCGAATAATCGAATGGCTTCGGCCTAAAAACCTTGACACCGAAGGTTTCTAAGACTTCTACGAGCCCTTGAAGATCTTCCGAAACTTCATCATAAAACCACTTCGGGCTAGCTTCTTTTGCCAATCTATTGGCTTCCTGAAGTATA